>VOFB01001034.1_pt1 | contig 216000 bp, 189 predicted proteins | sample 5384141 | NCBI WGS metagenome assembly VOFB01 (sample SAMN12384721, study PRJNA508395) | human gut metagenome | isolation source: healthy gut A | host: Homo sapiens | reverse complement strand
GATGTTTGGCAGGATTGTAGTTGTTGAACAGTTCCAAGGCAGAACGGTAAAGTTCACTTGTATTGCTCACTCTTAAATCATCCTTGTAACCGTCTGTAAAGATGCACATATTGCAACATACTTGGTTCTTAAAGCCAATAGCCAACCTAAACAACTCTGGAACTTTCTTTGAATACAGATTCATTTGGTTATAGGCTCTAACCCCTACTATTGAAAGGTTCAACTTGTTACCCTCAACCGTTTCATAGATTGTAGGAATGTCAATACTGAAAGCTGCCCTCTCATAGTAGATGGTTTTGTCTGATTCCAACAACTGATTGGCAGGTTTGTGCGGGTATAATTCGACCTGATGCGTATCAGGTTTTATTATTCTTGTGACTGTCCAATATTTCTACCATGACTCCCTTATACTAAAGATAAAAATCCTCTATAAAGTGGACAACGTTAAATTAGATTATTCCAGTCAAATTAACTTTTAACTTAACTTATGAAGAAAGAAATGATTAAAATTCCGGCAAATATCAAGTATTTAACCGAACGGGAGAAGTTCATAGAAGAATTCGGGAAACCGTTTGAACTTCCCAATGGTATTTTGAATAAAGAGATACCCGGCTGTGGAGCAACTACAGTCGCACTGACAGATGAACATAAAACTATTATATGCAGCCCTCGCAATGAACTGTTGAAAAACAAACATGAACAATACCCTGATACCTTGCTTGTAATTGGCGGGGTGGACACCAAAGAGATTGAAGCATATTTGCAGACTGCGGAGCTTCCCAAGATTCTGGTCTCCTACGATTCCGTGTATAAATTGATTGGCTGTATTAAATATAAATCAGATTGGCGTGTAGTAGTGGATGAATTCCAATGCCTGTTGGCAGATAGCAGTTTCAAGTCTGAAATTGAGTTGCACTTTTTGGATAATTCAAGGTCGTTTCCGTATGTTACATTCTTATCGGCAACTCCAATTCTTGACAAATATCTGGAACAGATTGACCACTTCAAAGATATGAATTACTATCAGCTTGACTGGGAGGAAAAGGATATTGTCAGAGTATATAGAGAACGCACAAAGAATCCTATCAATGCAGCATTGGAAATAGTTCGCTATTACCAGAACGGCAATTATCCTTCTGTGTATGTTAATGGGGAAAGGATTTATTCCAAAGAATGTGTTATATTTCTCAATAGTGTAAATAATATTGTGAACATTATTAAACAAACGGAACTCAAACCGGAAGAAGTGAATATCATTGTAGGTAATTCTGACGATAACGATAAACAGATTGCAAGGATTGGGGAAGGATTCAAACGGGGAAGAATTCCCTTGAAGGGGGAGACGCACAAGAAATTCACCTTCTGTACTTCCACCGCTTATGCGGGCTGTGATTTCTACTCCACCAATGCCGCAACTTTTGTCATTAGCGATTGTAGTCGCCCGAACACTGCGGTTGATATAGCAACGGAATTGGTACAGATTGCAGGCAGGCAGCGTCTGGCATGCAACCCCTTCAGGCAGTTCCTCACCTTCGTTTACAATGTCAATGCAGAGGAGGTAGAGCAGGAGACATTCAATGAGCATCTGTGCCGGAAGGTCAATGTGACACTTGACGAGATTAGAGACAACAACAATGCCGGTGAAGCATTGAGAGCCAAACGTATCAAGGATTTTAGGAGAATCCCCGACAATGTAAAATATCAGGATTCATATACAATGTACGATGAACAGAAAGGAGAATTTGTTTTCAACCGTTTAGCCTATGTAAATGAGCAATACTGTTTTGATGTCCAGAAGTTCAATTATCAGAATGGGGTAATTGTAAAGAAACTGCTCCAAGATAGTAGTTTCGATGTCAGTGAGAATCAAACTTATGCCGTTTACCAAGAACAGTTGAAACATCTAATCAAAAAGGAGCCATTTGTAGACAGGATGCAGGCATACTGTGAATATCGTGCCAAGCAAGGGCTGATTGTCAATCTCGCAATGTCAACACTGGAAAGCAAATATCCAGAATTGAGGTATTATTATGAGGCTTTGGGCGTTGACAGGATTAAAAGCTCTGAATTATAAAGAGAAGAAACTGCTCAATGAAATCCATATCATGAAAACCAAAAATAAGATTCGTCATGAATTACACGGCATTATTCATATCGGAGACAGAATATTAACTACTGATATTCAGCAAACCTTACATGATGTATATGACAGGCTAGGCATTGACAAGTCACTGAAGGCGACCGACCTCAATGAATTCTTTGAGATTCATCCCGTCAAGATACCGACCGCCAACGGCCGGAAGAATGGCTTTGAGATTCGAGGAATATTGTAAACAAACAGAAAGAGGCTGAACTCAAAATCAATTTGAGACAGCCTCTTATTTTTATGTATCATGTACAATCCGGTTATTCTTATTGCTGTTGAGCGTTACGCATCTCAATAACTCGCTCGATGATTAAGTGCTGAATACAGCTAATTTTATCTTCGCACTTAGCTGCTTCAATCCGCAACTTCTCTGTTGCTTCGATGCTGTTTAACACATCACAGACTGTATCAAAACCATATTCCGAGATACCATAATTAATGGCCTTAATATATCTGGTCTGTTTTGCAGCTTTCACGCCAAAGGCTTGTACTGTTGCCTTCATCAATTGCTCTGCCTGCGCATAAGTTCTATATTCTTCTTTAAAAAGAGAAGAACTCATAGCAAGGGCTTTGCTTTGTAATAAAGAAACAGTAGTGCTTATACCAAAATATCCCTGTACGGCAGTACCGGACATAGAGTACATTATGCCAAACTTGCGGATATTCAGAAATAATTCATCTCCCGTTACAATTCCGGCATATCCTATCCACTCATCCTTTGAAGGACATTGGGAGAGATATGCAGTTGTTGCCACTCTGCGGTAAGCGTCAGAAACGCTATCACATTCCACTAATTCAGCTTGCAGTGGCTCATCCGTCAAACCGAGCAAGTTAACATTGTCGGCTTTATCCAGATAGACCATTACGGCCGGAGCATTATCGGGAAGATTCCCTATTTTACTACCTACGTAATCGTATAGAGGAACATTCTCTGCGTAGAATGGTTTTGCATCACAGAAGCAAAACACGGTCGGCAGGAGCTTGCTCTTATCTATAGATTCATAGGTTTTATTCTTCTCAAGGCATTTACGCCTGATAGAATAATCGGTGAAGGCAGGAATGATTTCCAGTTCTTCGCCATTTACTAATATCGTGGCAACAAAGTACCATTTGGGAGCTTCTTCGCTCCCCAAATTTACATGTTTCATAAAAGTTATATTATTATTGAAACTATCAAACGGTATATAAGAGCGGGCATACTTATACCTTCATATATACCCGGCAATCCGAGAATTGCCTAATTAATAATATTAACAATTATGAACTAATTGTTACAGCTTATCACTTCCAAGCAAAAGCGATAGCTTAAAGCACCGAGGTGCTGGGGTCGGATTGTACATGATTTCAAAGAGCGGGTTGTTCAATGCTTACTCATCAACAATATGAGTTAATCATTTAACTGCTGCAAAGATAAACCATTTTACTGATAATATCCAAATTCTACAATCCATTATGGTTAATTTCGTCCGGATTATTGTACAAATATAGACTGTCTGTTAACGTCAGTTAATGAGATTTTATCATACCTCCTTACAGCCGTAGCTGTTCGAGGAGAATATGGCGGTTTGGGTAGTAGAATCACTTTACTTGTCTTTGGCCTTCAATATTGCCGCTACAATTTCTTTCATGTCATTAAGGCTGTCATTATCCAGAATCCCCATTTTGAAAGCCTTATCAACAATCTGCATGACAGTTTCCACATTTACCTCTATCTTTATACATTTGACAATTAACAGCTTAAGCTCGTCCCTCAAATTGGACAGATTACCAACAGACAGCCGTTCCACATATTTATGGGCTACTTCAAGGCCGGAGGCGGGAGATTGCATAAAAGCCTCTATTTCTTTCACAATACCACTTATCTCGCTATTGTAATCATATAGTTTGCCGTCCTTCACATACCCCATACGTTCAAACATGTCACTGGCTTTATTGATTTTAGATGCAAAAAATTGAGTGTCTAACAGAGTATCGAACGTAATACCATTTATAGTATTTTGATACTGTTTTAAAATATTAATGGCTTCTTTGTTACCTTCTTGACTAATAGTAGTAGGTACTTTATCAGATTGCCTTACTTTTGTAGATTCTGTTTCCAACATTAGTAAAGCGGCATCCTCAGAGGTTAATCTTACATATTTCTTAAAAGACTTTGCATCATTATGTCCTGTTATCTTCATTATAATATGACTATCATAGCCATGTTTTAGCATATTACAGATAAAGGAACGTCTTGCTGTATGCGTTCCTATTAGTTCGTATGCTTTCACTTGTGTTGTAACAACTTCTCCTCCTCCTATCTTCTGTAACATTATGTAATCTTGTTATACCTGCCTTCTCTCCAATCTTCTTTAAATAATTTAAAGCCGTTTGGTTGGAATAAAGAGGAAAACCTGTCTTATATTTATCAAGAATCTCTATAGCAACAGGCAGAAGAGGAATTGACACTCTATGAGTTTTCTTCTCTTGCACAATTTCTATTACTTTCCCTTTACCATTAGGCGCTTCCTTTATAATCCCCTCATTAATTGCTTGCGTATCAGAGAAGCGTTGCCCTATCCAACATTGTAATACAAACAAATCTCTCACTTCTTCTTCCCTTCCTGTTAAGCGCAAAGCATATATTTTATCTATTTCATCTTCCGTTAAATAAATCTCATTTTCATCACCTTGTCTACTTTGGGGCTTTTTATACTTGTCCAGTTTGGATTCATGAATATCAATCATTCCTTGCTGCTCTGCTCTTTCAAGAATACAGATTATTTTCTCTACTTTATTACCAACTGTCGTAGTTTTAGTTGTTTTACCTTTACCTACCTTCTTATTAAAGAGATACTGTTCATAATCTTTTATTAATGGCAGATTTATATCACTAAAATTAATAGGATATTTACCTACTTCATTCAGAAAAGCTTCAAAGAACTTTATTTGTTTCACATAATCACTTCTTGTACTGTCTTTTATAGTCTTATCTAGAGCCAGTGTATTACGTAACCAATGTATTGCATTTACAGCTTGCTTTTTTTTCTCCATAATAGTATCTTTATATATGAACCTCTTTAATATCTTAACACTATTTCCGATTTCGTTGGGATTGTCACAAAGATAACGCTTATATTGCAGAAAGCGATTTTTAATCTCAATTATTTTCGTGTTAACAATAGTATTATTGAGATTATCAAGTTCACTTAACCTACAACTGATATAAGCCTCTTGCTTCTTCACATTCCAATGTTCTGGATATACCTTAACACCCGTAGAAAGTCTTATTTGCTTCCTATCTATCCTGCATACCAAATAGATATTAGTAGGCTTGTTTGATTTGGGTTCTCTCAAATTAAACTTAGCCTGTACTTCATAAAAAAAAATCTGTCCCGTTTGAGCCTTGTTATTCATTTCTGTGCTTCAATTTCGTAATTCAAACTCGTACTTCAATTTCGTGCTTACAAGGCTTTAGCTAACAAAATATCAAGAAGAATCCTCTTTCACAGTATTGTAGAACGCCAATTTACTATCATCAATAAGGACATAAAAAAATGGTACTTTTCCATAGTGGATGTGGTGGCTGTCCTAACCGATAGTCCTAATCCTCGTAAGTATTGGAGTGTCTTGAAAACACGTTTAAAAAAAGAAGGGAGTGAGTTGACTACAAATTGTAGTCAACTGAAAATGAGATCGGCTGATGGAAAGATGTATTTAACCGATGTCGCAGATACTCAGCAGCTTCTCCGTTTGATTCAGTCTATTCCATCGCCCAAAGCAGAACCGTTCAAGCAATGGATGGCACAAGTGGCGACTGAACGTCTTAACCAAATGCAAGACCCCGAACTCTCTATCAATCAAGCACTGGTGGACTATAAGCGGTTGGGGTATTCGGATAATTGGATTAATCAGCGTCTCAAATCCATAGAGATTCGTAAAGACCTCACGGATGAATGGAAGCGGCACGGATTGCAAGAGGGGGTGCAGTTTGCTACGCTGACCGATATTATTTATCAGACTTGGAGCGACATGACCGCCAAGGAATATAAGCAGTTCAAAGGTCTGAAAAAAGAGAACTTACGTGACAATATGACCAATAAGGAATTGGTACTAAATATGTTGGCGGAACTTTCCACCAAAGAAATATCTGAAAGTAAAAATCCGGAGACATTTCGGGAACACATGGATGTGGCGGAAGCCGGTGGTGAGATTGCCCGCAATGCCCGTATGGAGTTGGAAGCCAAGACGGGCAAGGCTGTCATCAGTCCGCTGAACGCCAAGACAGGTATTGCGCTCAATTCATCTCCGGAAGAAGAAGAAGACACAAAAGAATAATCCTAAAAAGTGAATCAATATCATGGAGACAACATTGCATACAGAATGGACTGTCGAAGACATCTGTAAAGGATTTACCTACAACGAATTGGAAGGTAAAGGTCTGTTTGGATTGGACGGGCGGCTCACTATCCAACCCGAGTATCAACGCCATTACATCTACAATGATGGGAAACGTGATGTAGCGGTAATAGAATCCCTGCTAAAAGGCTATCCCATCGGACTAATCTATTTCAACCGGACTGTGGACGGACGATTTGAAGTACTTGACGGGCAGCAACGCATCACTTCCATCGGCCGGTTCATCACAGGCAAATTCGCCATCAAGAATGAAGCGGATAACGTGCAGTATTTCTCGGGATTGCCCGAAGAACAGCAACAAAAGATTATGCAATCCTCTCTGCTGGTATATGAATGCGAGGGTGAAGAAAAGGAAATAAAAGAGTGGTTTAAGACCATCAATATTGTGGGCATTCCGCTCAAGGAGCAGGAATTGCTCAATGCCATCTATTCGGGCGAGTTCGTAAATGCAGCCAAGCGGGTGTTCAGTAATTCCCAAAATGCGGAAATACAGAAATGGAATCATTATATCAAGGGAGATGTGAAACGGCAGGATTATCTGGCGGAAGCCCTCCGGTGGATTTGCGACAGTAAGGGGATGAGCATCGACGCCTATATGAGCATACACCGTCACGAGCCTTCCACGGGAGAATTGGAAGGTTATTTCCGTTCTGTGATTGACTGGGTATCAACTACCTTTACTATGGTAGAGCGTGACATGTGCGGCTTGGAATGGGGACGGCTGTATGAAACGTACCATGCCACCCCTTATAGCACCGTCCATGTCGCGGAACGGGTAAAAGCCTTGCAAGCGGATGAAAGTGTGCGGTGTCCCAGAAATATTTACGAATATGTACTGGGTGGAGAAGAGGATAAGAAACTGCTTGACGTCCGAATCTTTGAAGAATCAACCAAGCGGGCTGCTTACAAGCGTCAGACCGAAGCGGCTGAGAAACAAGGAATTTCTAATTGTCCGCTCTGTGCGTTGGGGAATAATGCCAACAAAACCCGTATTTACAAACTTTCAGAAATGGATGCCGACCATGTGACTGCATGGAGCAAGGGAGGGGCAACCAGCATGGAAAATTGTGAGATGCTTTGTAAAACCCATAACCGTTCAAAGGGAAATCGGTAAAAGTGTATTATTTTGAGAGAGTTAAATCAATTAATTCTCTCAAAATATGAACAATAAAAAAACATTTCACGAAGTTTCCGAGATTTGGTGTGATGCAAAACGTCCGATAGTGAAGCATTCCACCCTATGTGCTTATCAGCTTACGTTACAGACACACCTATTGCCACGATTTGGCGCTGCGGAAAATATAACAGAGAAGGATGTCCAGCAGTTTGTGATAGACAAATGTACTTCCGGATTAGCAAGAAAAACAGTCCGGGATATAGTGGCAGTGCTCAAATCTGTTATCAAATATGGGAATAAGCATGGGATTTTCCATTTTGAAGAATGGGAAATTGAATATCCTACCCAAACAGAAAACAAACTGCCGCCAACATTGTCATTAAATCATCAGCGTATATTGATGCGTCACTTGCTGGAACAGCCCACTCCACAAAATATAGGTGTACTGTTGGCTCTCTGTACCGGAATGAGAATCGGTGAGGTTTGTGCTTTGAAATGGGAAGATGTGGATTTTGCACAAAAGACAGTCATCGTGAAGCATACTGTAGGCAGAATATATAACTGTGAGTTGAAATCTACAGAAAGGGTTCACTCTTCCCCCAAAACCAAGAATTCTTGTCGTGAGATTCCTATATCCAAACAGCTTTTCCAAGCGTTGAAAATGGTAAGGAAACAATCTCAATCCCCATACGTGGTAGGCACTTCCATACAATCTAAAGAGCCTCGTTCTTATCGTGATTATTTTGGCAGGTTGCTAAAACGATTGGATATTCCCCACTTGGTCTTTCATGGACTTAGGCATACATTTGCGACCCGATGTATTGAAAGCCAGTGTGATTATAAAACTGTCAGTGTCATACTCGGTCACTCAAATGTGGCAACGACACTTAATCTGTACGTTCATCCTAATCTCAATCAAAAGAAACGGTGTATTGACCGTATGAGTAATTTCTTGGGAATAACATGAGTTAGTCTTGGCCTCTATATACATGGGGGACAAAAAAAATGTCCTCCATGTATGTGATGCGCATGATTGACGTCATTATCACAAGTTTTTTAAGCATACAGTTGTTTTACCTTCTACGTTGATGTTTTGCTTAGATTCTGCTGATGTTACCTTTTTCTGTCGAGATTTATATGAGAGTAAACAATATTGTTCCCAAGCATTTTTCTGTCATGATATGGCTTTTTATCTTTTTGACAAAATTACTTCGGAGAACTTATCTACCGGACAAACTGGATATTTCTTTAGAACGGATAGAGAGAGTCTCGGGAAACAGAACTATATAGCTTTGAATATGGATATTAGTCTTTGGGGAAATGAAATTACTCCAATTGCTCCTTTTATCAAAAAAAGATTGATGAATTTGATATTATACATACAGATAGATTGCATGTGGCTTATTTTAGCCTGTTTACTGCATAAACGGGTACATTTTTATAAAGGAGGATATTTTAAGAATGAGGCGGTGTTTAGATCTAGTATGAAAGATTACTTTGATGATGTATTCATGAAAAAATATTAATTTGTATATCTAGTTAATAACTAGTGTGTTATTACTTGAATCTAATGACCTGTAAGTACCAAAAAGGAGACGTAATGGAGACAAAAGGGGACTGGACGGTTTGCGCCCTGTTATATCTTTGCAGAGTCATTCAGACAAAACGAATGGCAAACAGATAACCTTTATTTTTTTAACCAATTAAACTTTAATTATTATGGCTTTAGAGTATGTAGTGACCAAAAAGAGTGTTCGGTTTTGACAAAGACAAAAACGAAAAGTATGTAGCAAAATCGGTTCGTTCCGGTAGGGTTAATTTTGCAAAGATATGTCGCAAAGTAAGTCAGCTTTGTGGTGTTCATCGAAAAGTGGTAGACTTGGTAGTCAGCGGTCTGGTTGATATGATGGCGGAGGATATTGATGACGGAAAAAGTGTTCAATTGGGAGAGTTCGGCATCTTTAGCCCTACTATCCGTACAAAAAGCTCGGATGAAGAAAAGGAAATTTCGTCCAAGTCAATCGTTCAGAGAAAGATTTTATTCTATCCGGGGAAAATCTTCAAAGATACGTTGGCGGACATGAGTATTACGCGTCGTGCGGAGATTGAAACAGATTATACGGACGGAAGTAGCAACGGTGATAATACCGGCGGAAAGCCGGGTTCTGGCGATGATGGCAAGGGAGAAGGAGGAGTGACACCCGATCCGGCAGTATAATAAGTTTAGTTTTGCTTTAAAGAAGGCTTTAGAGTTGTGGATGCACAGAGAATCGATGAATATTCGATGATCTGTGCATCTTTTTTTGTTAATATTCTACTATTGAACTTTTCAAACTTGCAAAATCGTTTCAATCGTTTCACAGAATCTTTCATGTCTTGATTTTTGTTCTAAAAGTATGATTTTATTCATTTCTTAACTTCTATATTTGTTCACAGAAACGAACGACAATGAAACATGGAATCTATATATTGACTTTTTTTATGACATTACTTGGTCTTTCGGAAAGTGGATATGCTATGATTCCGTTTTTCACAGCTACAGGTGATACGGTCCGGCGGGCAGTAATATATTTCGAGGTGTCTGAAACGTGTGTTGACTCTTGTTATGGTAGTAATAATCAGGTGGCTGCAGTGTTGGACTCTTTGTTGGCGAGGAACTCGGATACGAAATATATAACAGCGCTGAATGTGAATACTTCTGTTTCTCCTGATGGTGATGAGTCTTATAATACAAATTTGATTTCCAAGAGGAATGACTCGGTAAAGGAATTCTTACAACGGTATAATTCGAATGTTGGTGTTAATAAGATTCATTATTTTTCAGCAGGCGAGAATTGGTCGGAGTTTCGTAAGTTGGTGGCATCCGACTCCTAACTTGCCAGATCGGGAGGAAGTGCTGATATTGATTGATTATCATAAGAATGATATCGCAAAACGGAAACAATTGTTACGTAAGTTAAATCAGGGAGCTGCTTACAGATACATGGTCAACAATGTATTTCCTAAGTTGAGGCGGTCTGAAATTACAATAGTCCGGGAAATCCCGGAAGTGGCGAAGGAAACCTTTGAACCGGTATCTTCTGTCTCCGAGTTGTTTGTTTCAAAGCAGGAAGAGGCGCTTCCGAAAGATCAGCCTGATAAGCCTGTGGGAGAAAGTGAAAATGAACAGGCCTGTGAGGCGATATATCGGAGGCAGAAGGGCCGGTGAAAAGTCAAACTGTGCTTGCAGTGAAGAATAACCTGCTATATGATATGGCATTGGCGCCAAATATAGAAGTGGAGATTCCGATAGGCAAGAGGTGGTCTTTGAATACTGAATATAAATGTCCGTGGTGGCTGAATAGCAAACATGATTTTTGCTATCAGCTTCTTTCGGGAGGGATGGAAGGACGTTACTGGTTGGGAAACAGGCAGAAACATAATCGGTTGACCGGGCATTTTATCGGGCTTTATGCTGAAGGTGGAATATATGACTTCCAATTACAGGAGACGGCTATCAAGGTAAGTATTACGGAGCTGCGGGAGTGACTTACGGGTATGCACGACAATTGGCACGGCATTTTTCACTTGAGTTCAGTCTTGGCATAGGGTATTTGACAACAGAATATAAGAAATATACTCCTTACGAGGGAGATATTATATGGACAAATAGTGGGCGTTATAACTTTATTGGCCCTACCAAGGCGAAAGTTTCTTTGGTATGGTTGATAACAACAAGGAGGTAGGAGGACGTTATGCGAGATACAAGATACGGGTATTCTTGTGCTTTTGTCCTCGCTGCTGATGCTAACTGGGTGTAGCCGTCGCGATATATTGGATGATTATCCCGTAAGTGGGGTAGATATCTTGCTGGATTGGGATGGAGTGACAGATCAATTGCCGGAGGGAGTTCGGATTATATTTTATCCGAAAGACGGGGAAGGCAGAAAAGTGGATAGGTACCTTTCGGTACAAGGTGGGGAGATGAAGGTCCCTCCCGGACGATATTCGGTGGTAGCTTACAACTATAACACGGAAGTAGTGCGAATCCGAGGTGAGGAATCCTATGAAACGATTGAGGCATATACGGGATATTGCAATGGTTTGGGCATTGCCGGAACTGAAAAAATGGTTTGGTCGCCGGACCCGTTATATGTGTTGAATATTGATGAATTGAAAATAAAGAAAAGTGATGAAGTGTTTCACTTGGATTGGGAATTGGAATCGGTAATAAAGAACTACTCCTTTGCAATAGAGGTGAAAGGACTGGAATATGTGACATCAGTTATAGGGTGTGTAAATGGATTGTCTGATTGCTATTGTATAGGTAAAGGTTGCGGAATGTGTAACTCACAGCCTATTTATTTTGAAGCAAAGAAGGAGGGTGGCAAAGTAATAGCGCATTTTACTGCTTTTAAAGGGGAGAAAGATATACCGACGCGAATGTCAATGTTGGGAGAACCGGTTTCTCGAGAAGCAAGTAGTGTAAAGTTGATACTAAGTTTTGTAAGAACTGATAATACGATACAGGAAAGGACGATTGATGTTACTGAAATAATAGGTACACTTGAAAAAGCTGAGAAGGAGGAAGATGGAAAACCAGATCCACCACCGAGATTGAGTTACCGCCTGATGATAAGATTGAGGTAGAGAAACCGGAAACACCACCGAATCCTGATGGAGGTGGAGGAATGAATGGAAACGTTGATGGTTGGGGACCAGAAGATAATATTGAATTACCAGTAAACTGATTCCTAATAGCATAAACAGAATATAACAATATTATAAACTTTAAAAGATACAGTTATGAAGAAGATTTTATTGGCAGTTACAGCTGCTTTGGCAATTACGGGTTGCTCACAGAATGAAGAATTTGAGAATGAAGGACAGAAAACTGAGATTAACTTTACTACCATAGTAAGTAAGGCAACAAGAGCGAGCGAGTTAAAGACAGAAGGTTTGAAAACTAATGGTGGGTTTAAGGTTTTTGCATATAATACAAAGGATAATGATATGTCTGCTGAAACCATTTTGGGTGAAACACCATTTATGGATGGTGTGGTAGTTTCTTGGAATAGCTCAGCATGGACAATGAACCCTGTTGGGCCTTATTACTGGCCTTTAAAGGATAAGATTCAATTCTTTTCATATTCGCCTGTGGCTAATGTGAACTATGTTGAGCCGACTAGTTCAAAAGCAGGTTATCCAAGTTTTTCTTATACTATCGTTGATTCTCAAGAAGATTTAGTCGTGGCTTATGCAAAAAATGAAACCAAACCGGGAGTATCCGGTACACCTGTAAAATTAGATTTTAAACATGTCCTGACCCAGATTAATTTCAAATTAAAAGGGAAGGATGATGGTTTTACTTATAAAGTAACCAAGATTACTTTGTCAGGAATAAATAATGCTGGAAATTTTACTTATGTTGATCCTACTGAGAGTGTAGTAGGTACTTGGTCAAATCCTTCTACTTCTACATCGTATCAGTATAATGCAACTTATACCGATTTTACAGGTACTTCTGAACTTACTTTAGCAACGGGTGATAATGCATTAATGTTAATGCCGCAAACTTTGGGAGAAAATGCAGAAATAACAATAGCATATTCTACTGTATATGGTGGTGGAGAAGTCTTTAATGGAGAGAAAAAAGTTAGTTTGAAAGATGTTGTTTGGGGAGCTGGTGATAAGATTTTTATACTCTTTTATTACCAGGCGGAGCTGAAAATGTTACATTTACTCCAGATGTAACTAACTGGAATACTCAAACAACGCCGGAAGCAAACGAGGCTCAGTAAAAACTTTCTAGATTTGAAAATTGAGCTTTCGAAGGATTATTTCGAGATTAGAAATACTTTTAAGAAGTCATCTCAGAAAAATGAGATGACTTCTTTTTTACTTTTCTCCTTTTTTTTATGGCTATATGAAATCTTTCATATATTTTTGTTGAAAACATAAAACAAATACAAGCAAAGCCAACATATGCCGTCTATCTGTCAAGGAAATTGGGATTGTCAAAACTGTCCAAAAGCTGTGAGCAATGCCATTGCTCATATTATTTATCAGCGGGGTTTCCATAGGCCTGCGCATAAATGCGAGGAGAATTTCATTCTTTTTTTGATGAAGGGAGAGATGCTGGTTAATAGTCAGGAATATGCAGGTACGATGCTCAGAGAAGGTGAGTTTATTCTTCAGGCTATTGGTTCTATGTTTGAGATGCTTGCTATGACTGAATGTGAGTGCATTTATTATCGTTTCGTTCAACCGGAGTTGTTTTGCGATTTGCGTTTTAATCATATCATGAAAGAGGTATCTCCTCCGCTTATCTATTCCCCTTTAAAAATAATTCCTGAATTACAATATTTCTTGAATGGCTCTATTACTTATTTGAAAGGAGATAAAGTCTGTCGGGATTTGCTATCTCTGAAACGAAAAGAATTAGCGTTCGTGTTGGGATACTATTATTCCGATTATGATCTTTCGAGCTTGGTGCATCCACTTTCCAAATATACAAATGGCTTTCAATGTTTTGTCATTCAGAATTATAAAAAAGTAAAGACGGTAGAAGAACTGGCACAATTAGGCGGATACACTATCAGTACATTCCGTAGGATTTTCAATAGTGTATTTCATGAACCTGTGTATGAATGGATGCTGGCACGCCGCAAGGAAAACGTTTTGGACGATTTGCTTAATACCGATCACAGTATCTCAGAGATTTGTTATAAATATGGTTTCGAATCCCTGCCTCATTTCTCCAATTTCTGTAAAAAGTCTTTTGGAACCTCTCCGCGTGCATTAAGAACTGAAAAGAAAGTAGTTCAATAATAATTGTATGCCATAGGCTAATTTTTTATTATTTCGTTTGCGGGTATTATATATTTATTGTACATTGTCTGCCAATTTATTTATAATCAATTAGATATACCGTTGTCATAAGACTTAATGAATATAGAATAGGTTTTAAACTAGAAGAATAAACGTTATTGGCTATACCGAGATTCATGAAAACTGAAAGAATATCTTTGTGTCTAATATTTATTCTGTGTAATGTTCTGGTACTGAATGCACAAGAAACGATACACATTTCTCTTGGCGATAGAGAGGATGCTACTTGTGAAATCAGAGAAACTCTCATGAAGTCCCGATCGGATCAGGTAAAAATTATATTTGAAAGAGGGGTCTATTATTGTCTGCCGGATTACGCTAATGAAAAATATTGTGTTATATCCAATCATGGAAATGGGACTAAAAAGATATTGTTTTCTTTAGCGAATTATAAAACAATAGAAATCATTGGGAATGGGGCAACTTTGTTGTTTCACGGGCGAATAATGCCTTTCCTGTTTGAGAATTGTCAGTCGGTAAAGATAAAAGGGTTAACGATCAATTGGGATATTCCGTTTACCTTTCTGGGAGAAGTTGTTAGTATTAATTCAAAAGAGGGGTGGAGGGAAATTAAACCTTTTCAGGACGGATTTTGCTGGAAAGTCGAGAAGGGTCAGATAAAGTTTCCTAATATAGATGGCTTTAATTATACTTGTTTAGGAAGTACACTTCCTTTTGAGAAAAGAACAAAACGTGTGGTACATGGTGCGATAGATATTGATAGTAATCCTTCCGGAGTAGAAAGAATGGAGAACGGTAATCTTCGAATTTATGAAAAACTCAATTATTATCCTCCTGTGGGGGCTTTGCTAAGTTCGAAAGGTGATCGTGAACATGATCGTTATGCTCCGGCGTTTGATTTTAAAGAGTGTAAGAATATTTGTTTGGATAGTATAACGATTCATCATGCTTTAGGAATGGGATTTTTATTTGAACGATCGGAAAATATGCAGATACTGAATTCTCAGATTGTACTTCCGAAACATACTCAAAGAGTGATTTCCACTACTGCTGATGCTACTCATTTTGTCAATTGTAAGGGAGATATACTGATTGAGAACTGTCGTTTTGAGAATATGCTCGACGATGGTACTAACGTTCACGGTACGTATGTTGAGGTAGATGAGGTCATAGATGATTATACAGTCCGTGTATCTTTAAAACATTTCGAACAATTAGGCTTTAAATTTGCAGAAAGAGGAGATGATATCTGGTTTATTATTCATCCTTCTCCGCAGCGTGGGGAAGTGAACACAGTGAGCCGTGTATTTACACTCAATGAACGTTTTATCCAGTTGTCTTTTGCTAAACCACTTCCTGCCGGATTGAAGAGAGGTGATATTCTGGAAAATAAGACGTGGAATCCTACTTTTACAATGCGAGGATGTACCATACGAAATCATAGGGCACGCAGTGTTATTTTGAAAACTCCATTGAAGACAATCATTGAAAACAATTATTTTTCCTCGATGATGTCGGCTATCTTACTCCGTGGAGAGACTCGTTTCTGGTTTGAATCCGGAGCCGTTGAAGATGTATTGATACAGAATAATATTTTTGAGAATTGTGCTGATTGCGGTACCAGGCATGCAGTTTTGTATGTCACTCCACGACTGGGTACGCAGTTTGACCAGACGCAAACTTATGATCGTAATATACGATTTATAAATAATACAATAAATAGCTTTAATCCGAGAGTTGTCTGGGCAGACCGTGTTGACGGTTTATTGGTAAAAGACAACCGAATAGTCCGTAATACTGAAAAAGAACCGATTTTCCCGCGTGATCCTGTTTATGAACTTATCAATTGTAAAAACATTCGGATGGAGAACAACCAATATTCAGGCATAAAACCTTTTTCTCTGTTGAAAGCAGATGCAGTATCGCAGAAAACGTTGAGCTTTGATAAGATGTACTTCACTAAATAGAACCTATATATTTCTAGTTATAAAAGTAAAATGATAACTTGTGTATGAACAGAAAATTGTTACCCTTATTTCTATTGAGCAGTAGTATTGCAGCTGCCCAACAACCTAATATAGTTATGCTTTTTGTTGATGATCTGGGCTGGTCTGATTTAGGATATCAGAATTCTGAATTTGAAACTCCGAATATTGACAAACTGAAACATGACGGATTATACTTTTCGCGCACTTATGTCTCTACGGCAACATCGAGTCCAAGCCGTGCCTCGTTGCTTACAGGCAAGGAAGCCTTGCGTTGTGGTTTTGTCCGTCATATCTATGATAATCCTGACAGAGAGGAGTTTCAGACCATGGCGAAAGATCCCGGTCATATGAAATCACGTGGTTGGTTGCCTTTGGATGAAATTACTTATGCAGAGCGTTTGAAGGAGTTTGGCTATTATAATTATTTTGTTGGGAAATGGCATCTGGGACATGAGCCATATTATCCTATTCATCAGGGATTTGATGCTATGTATGGTACATGTGAACATGGACATCCCAATAGTTATTATCAACCTTTTTTCAAGACAGAAAATCCATTCCCTGACACATCAAATAGCGAATACTTAACAGATAAGCTAACAGAAGGAGCAGTCGGATTTATAGAACATTGTGCCGATAAGCAACCTTTCCTATTGAATGTTTGGTATTATGCGGTACATGATCCTCATATTGGGCGCAAGGATCTGATTAATAAATATCTGAGAAAAGGAATGGCAAGAAAAAGAGCCGAATATGCTGCAATGGTGGAAGCTGTGGATATTTCCGTAGGTTGTATACGTGATGCCATTCAGAAGAAAGGCCTTGCAGGAAATACAGTTTTTATATTTCTGTCAGATCAGGGAGGAGATTTCAGTAATGCTCCGTTAAGAGGCGGAAAGAGAGGAGGAGATACCTTGGCGGAGGGAGGTTCGCGGGTACCTCTAATTATCTATGTACCGGGCATGGAGGCTATGGGGCAGTCGTATGATGCCCCAGTACAAACTATCGATCTTTATCCTACTATGGTAGAGTTGGCTTCAAAGAAGAAATGTAGTGACAAACAAATAAATGGGATAAGTTTAATTCCGGTATTGAAAGGGAAGAAACTGAAAAAAAGGGACTTGTTTTTACATCGCAGTTATGAAGATCAAAATGCTGCGATTATTGATGGTGATTGGAAATTAATTAAATATCGTAGTGGTAAATTACAACTTTATAATATTAAAAATGATATCGGAGAAACGACGAACTTAATTACCGTATATCCTCGGATAGTCGAAAGAATGTTGTTGCGTTTGGAAGATTGGCAAGAAAAAGCAACTCCCAGGGAATTACTGTCTTCGAATTGTGATTTATAACTCGCAAGAATATTGTTTTTTAAAATCAACACGTACAAAAACTATAGTATTAATTAAAAAAAGTGGTTCTTCTTCAAATTTGGTGGTAAGGTGAATTAGTAAAATAATACTCTGATAGTTTATAGTCGATAGTATCTTTTATTCTTCTCCTTCGGCAAGGAGGAGTCCCCGTAGGGGGAGGTGGTAGGTGAATACATAAGTCTATTATGAAAACAGATAGGTACACCTACTACCTCGGCTTTCAAGAGGGCGCTGGAAAAGTATCTTAAAATAATCATCTAGTTCTGCTCATATTAGTTTATAGCCTAAAAAGACAACGACTACACGAATAAGTGTATATTCCCCTCTATTCCATTGGTTTCCTCAATTTTTCTGCTACTTGTAGCAACTGTGCTTTATAATCTATCATAGAAATAGCAGGAATTGCACCGGGAGGCAGGTTTTTCTTGATTTCCTCGTTTTTCTTTATTAAGTCTGCACAAGCTTTTTCGCACCATTGAGCAGCTTTTTCGCGTAATGACATATCTGCACATGCTTTGTTCATCTATTTCACCCACTGCAATAATTGTTCTTCATCGCCTAGAATTGTGTGTGAAGCAAGTAGTTTGTCTCCCCGTTTTACAAACGAGTCCCACTGGTTCATAATGCCGTCTCTGTTAAGCCGTAGATTTTCGCCTATCATGTCGGCTTCTGCTACATTCATCTGTTTCATACGAGTGACATAAGCATTCAGTCCTTGTTCGTCGAATGTACAATGTTTCGACTCATCCACTTTCAGATATGTATAAGAGCCGCTAATCCAGTCTTCAAGTATTCTACGGTTGAGCGAAGAAGCTTGTTGTGGAAATCTGTCGGCTATCTCCTTCTTATGATTTACCACATATAAAAATGCCGAGGAGTTGATATCATGTATATAGCGGTAGAATATGGAGAAATAACCTTCATATTCCAGTATTTTCTGTTCTTTTCCCTGTAAGAAATCAGCAGAAACAAACAACATGGCAGAACCATTCTTACAAGCAGCAACACAAGCACCACAACCGATACATGCAGCAGCATCCATAGCCTCGTCAGCAATAGGCTTCGGGATCAGGATAGCGTTAGCATCCTGCGGAGCACCTGTGCGTACGCTTACATAACCACCGGCTTGCATAATTTTGTCGTAAGCCCTGCGGTCTACCATCAAGTCGCGGATTACCGGGAAACCGGCAGAACGCCAAGGCTCAACAGTAATAGTGTCACCATCTTTGAAACGACGCATATAGATCTGACAGGTAGTAGCACCTGTAGCAGGTCCGTGAGGATGTCCGTTGATATACATAGAGCACATACCGCAGATACCTTCGCGACAGTCATGATCGAATACTACCGGTTCTTTTCTTTCGCTGATGAGCTGTTCGTTCAGAATATCCAGCATTTCGAGGAAGGAAGTATCACCGGGAATATCTTTCATTTGGTAGGTTTCAAAAGCACCTTTAGCTTTCGGACCAGCTTGGCGCCATACCTTCAGTGTAAATGATATATTTTTATCCATTGTCTTCTAATTCTTTTAAATGTTTAACTTCACCGATTAGCTCTTGTAGTTACGGGTCTGAACCTTGATAGCTTCGTATACCAGCGGTTCTTTGATCAATATCGGAGCCTTTTCATCGTCACCTTGATATTCCCAGCATGCTACATAGAAGAAGTTTTCGTCATCACGTTTTGCTTCTCCTTCTTCAGTCTGATATTCTTCACGGAAGTGACCACCACAACTTTCGTTACGGTTCAATGCGTCGTAAGCAACAAGTTCACCCATAGTGATGAAGTCGTACAGGCGGATTGCTTTGTCAAGCTCTACGTTCATGCCTTCTTTAGAACCAGGGATAAACAGATTAGTTTCGAATTCCTTGCGGATTTCTTTCAGTGCAGCAATACCTTTCTTCAAGCCTTCTGCCGTACGTCCCATACCTACAAAGTCCCACATGATATGACCCAGTTTCTTGTGGATAGAATCAACAGATTCATTACCTTGAATCTCATGAACTTGTCAATCTTAGCTTGAACAGCTTTTTCAGCTTCAGCGAATTCGGGAAGATCGGTAGAGAAACGAGGAACCTGGATCTGATCTGACAAATAGTTCTGGATGGTGTAAGGCAATACGAAGTAACCGTCAGCCAGACCCTGCATCAATGCAGAAGCACCAAGGCGGTTTGCACCATGGTCAGAGAAGTTACATTCACCGATAGCGAACAGACCTTTGATAGTAGTCTGCAGTTCGTAGTCAACCCAGATACCGCCCATTGTATAGTGGATAGCCGGATAGATCATCATCGGATTATAATATTTCACACCGGCAATTTCTTTTGCCAGTTCGCCCGGATTAACGTCAGTGATTTCCTCGTACATATCGAAGAGGTTACCGTAGCGTTGAAGGACGATATCGATACCTAAACGGCTGATAGCCTCGGAGAAGTCGAGGAATACTGCCAGGCCTGTATTGTTCACACCGAAACCGGCATCGCAACGTTCTTTAGCTGCACGTGAAGCAACGTCACGGGGAACCAGGTTACCGAATGCCGGATAACGGCGTTCCAAGTAGTAGTCGCGGTCTTCTTCAGGAATATCACTTCCCTTGATTTCACCCTTCTGGAGCTTCACTGCGTCTTCTTTCTTCTTCGGAACCCAGATACGACCGTCATTACGAAGATGACTCGGACATCAATGTCAGCTTAGACTGCTTGTCACCGTGTACCGGAATACAAGTCGGGTGAATCTGAACGTATGCCGGGTTTGCGAATACGGCACCCTTGCGGTAGCAAGAGATAGCAGCTGTACAGTTACAACCCATAGCGTTAGTAGACAGAAGTAAGTATTTCCGTAACCGCCGGTACCGATTACTACAGCATGTGCGGCAAAACGTTCCAATTTGCCGGTTACGAGATTTTTAGCGATGATACCGCGGGCACGTCCGTCAACGAGGACAACGTCCTGCATTTCGTAGCGAGTGTATAATTTTAACGGTACCTACGTTTACCTGGCGGCTCAGTGCAGAGTAAGCACCCAGCAGCAACTGCTGACCAGTTTGGCCGCGGGCATAGAATGTACGGGATACCTGAGCACCACCGAATGAACGGTTATCCAGCAAACCACCGTATTCGCGAGCGAAAGGAACACCTTGCGCTACGCACTGGTCGATGATAGCATTTGACACTTCGGCCAGACGATATACGTTTGCTTCGCGTGCACGGTAGTCACCACCTTTGATTGTATCGTAGAAAAGACGGTAAACGGAGTCACCATCATTCTGATAATTCTTAGCTGCGTTGATACCTCCCTGTGCAGCAATAGAGTGTGCACGACGCGGAGAGTCCTGGATACAGAAGTTTAATACCTTGAAACCCAGAGCACCGAGTGAAGCAGCAGCCGAAGCACCTGCCAAGCCCGTACCTACTACGATGATATCCAAACGACGTTTATTAGCGGGGTTCACCAATTTCTGGTGAGCTTTATAGTTGGTCCATTTCTCAGCCACCGGGCCTTCTGGAATTTTTGAATCTATCTTGATCATAATATTATTTACAATTTAATCATTTACAATTTACTATTAGCAAGCACCGCCACAAATCAGTGTTTTCGCGAAGAATACCACTACTACCAGTGCGAAACCGAGTACAACAATCGTTGAATAGATGTTAGAAATACATTTCCAACGGTTGATCCATACTTTGTTGTTCCACCCCAGTGATTGCATAGAGCTCCAGAAACCGTGAGTCAGGTGGAACCACAGAGCAAACAGCCAAACGAGGTAAAGAACCACGTAAATCGGGCAAGAGAAAGTCTGCTGGATGTGATAAGCACCGTTAGCGGCATAAGCCAACGTCAGTGTATCGGCGTGCATATCCAGGTTGTGCATCAGTTCCGGCAACTGCATTTTTGCCCAGAAGTTGAAGAGGTGTAAGCCGAGACCTACGATTACGATCAGACCCAGCACTAACATGTTCTGAGAAGCCCACTCCACAGTTTTAGGTTTAACGTTTACTGCATAACGTTCGCTACCGCGAGCTGCACGGTTCTGCATGGTCAACCAGAATGCGTAGATGATGTGAATCACGAAACAAGAGCGGCTAGTCCTACGGTAGCACGTACCAGTTAGCTCCCAAGAATTCACAAACCATGTTGTAAGCATCAGCCGAGAAGAGCGCAACAAGGTTCATCGCCATGTGAAATGTTAGAAACAGGACAAGGGCGATACCTGTGACACTCATCACCACTTTCCTTCCAACAGATGAATTACTTAACCACATAAATGATTGAATTTAAATTATTTAATTGTTAGAACTAAAATTTATGTTTGAGCAGAAAGTTGACAGCACCGTTATAAAAACTCTGTGTCCTCCGTAGTGAAATCTTATTTATAGTACTTCTCCAGTAATTCCTGCATCTCCGGATATTTCTCGTCGGTGTCACCTACTTCCTTGCGAAGATTCAATAAATCTTTTTTCATCTGTCTGATGATAGGAGCGTATTTCGGATCGTTATACAAATTATGATTCTCGTGCGGGTCTTCTTCTAAATCATAGAAATCCCATGCAGGAGTGAAATCAAAGTTTTCCGTATCGGTCATGTCCAGATTCTTTGCGTAATAGAATATGAGTTTGTAGCGCTCGGAACGGATAGCGAAATGTGCCGGGCGGATAGCGTGATTCGTCCAGTAACGGTAATAGATTTCTTTCCGCCAGTCTGCCGGAGTTTTTCCTCCGAGGTTGCCGGTGAAGCTGTGTCCTTGTACATTCTCCATTTTCACTCCGGCAAATTCGGCCAGTGTCGGTGCAAAGTCGATGTTGAGTATCAGGTCTTTCAGGCGTTTCCCGGCGGGGATTTTTTTTCGGATAACGGATGACGAAGGGCATACGGGCGGCTTCTTCATAAAACATTCGTTTGTCGAAGAAGCCGTGTTCGCCGAGGAAGTAACCTTGGTCGGAGACATAAACAACGATGGTGTTGTCGGCAATACCCATTTCGTCCAGTGTTTTGAGGAGTTTGCCGATGTTGTCGTCTATGGTGGCTCCGCAACGCAGATAGTCGCGGATCAGTTTTTGATAAATTGCACGCCGGGCGGTGGTCCGTTGCATTCCGTCGGTGTTGAAAGGTAGTCCGGGATAGCGGCACCACCACTTGTCCGGGTCTTTGGAAGCAACTCGCCAGCGATGTCCCAGTTCTTCGAGCGTTTGCCCTTGGAAAGAACGCCCGTTCGTTTCCGGTCCCCAGTCGAGGAAGTTCTCCGGTTCGGGGAAGGTGACTCCGTCATAAAGGTGTTCCATGCGTGTCGGGTAGTCGTATGGCTCGTGGGTGGCTTTGAAATGGCAGCACATCAGGAAAGGCTGGTTGCTGTCCTGCTGCTTGATCCAGTTGATCGCTTTTTCTGCGACGAGGTCGGTGGAGAAACCGGGCACGCGCTCGCCGAACGGACGGTTGCCCGGCCATGGGTCGCTGCTTTCGATGAAAGTAGGGTCGCGGTATTCTCCCTGGTCGTAGAAAATGGAATAATAGTCGAACCCTTGCGGTTGCGATTTGATATGCCATTTACCGACAAGTCCGGTATTGTAGCCGTTGGCTTGCAGGACGGTTGCCAGTGTGGGAATTGAAGTATCCAACGAATCGGCTAACGTATAAAGCCCGTTCCGGTGACTGTAAAGTCCGGTGAGGATACTGGCGCGGCTGGGGGCGGAGATAGAGTTGGTGCAGAAGCAGTTGTCGAGCACTACCCCTTCTTTTGCCAGCCGGCGGATATTGCTGTTATAAGCATAATCTGCCAGAACTCCGCCATAGATTCCCCATGCCTGTGAGGTATGGTCGTCGCTCAGGATAAAAAGGATATTGGGCCGCTGGCTTTTATCCTTCGGGTCTTGTTGTTGGTTTTCTTGTCCGGCAAATTGAGCACCTTGAATGTGTGTCATTGCTCCGGCTGCCAGCAGGCCGGTTAGTATTAGTTTATTCATAGATATATAGGTGTTGCATTTCTTCAAATATAAGTTTGTGCTTACATCTATTTTTTTATTGTACGCCTAAAGATAGAGAATATTTTACTACTTTCTGTCTTTAGGCAAGTTCTTTTTACTATTCTGATCGTATTTCTCATAGCTTCGCCCTGCCATAATACCCCGGCATCGGCGCATAGATCGGATTATAATACGTATTGATATTCTGCAATTTCTTTTCCTCTTTCAGCCGTCTGATGTGCCGGGCGGCAGTGGTAGCGGTAAAGTTGCACAGCCCTTGAAAGTCGGGGCGCGTCAATATCGAGTTGTTGCTGAAGTAATTTGTCAGGAGCTTGTCAACCTCTTCGTTCGTGCGGGAGGCTGAATGCCGTTTCACTTTGCTTCGTTCCAGATGTACGACGCTTACCGACTTTTTAAGTTTGATATCCGCCTTGAAACTGATGTTGGCTTTGAGTTTGATTTGGTTTGCCTTTAGTTTGGGCGAAGTGATTGGTTCCTGACTGTTCAGCTTTATCTGAAAGTAACCGATACCATCCAAATGGACGCTTTCCCCTTCCCGGAGCCGCTCCCCCATAAAGTGGCTTAGAGATTCGAGGACAGATTTTACGTCTCCCTCGGTCAGTGAAGTTGCCGTTTGGATTTGTCTGGCCAGATAATCCGTGTCGATATGCTGGAAGTTGACCACACGTGCGTGGTATGTCTCTTTGTCTGCCTCGTCCTTGGGACGGGGAGTTTTGTACAATTCAAATTGTATTGCCATTATTTTCTATTTATTTTATTTGTAAGGACATCGTATTTTGTCGTTGCAAACCGGGTTAATAATCTTTGGGACTTAGAGGGGATTGTGTTATATAGCTGTTGTTTGTTTGTTATCAAGCGGCTTTATATAAGTTGTCCTGCCTTTATTCTTTGATTAAGGCATAAGGATAGTTGTGTTCCGGTGCCTTGATCGTTCGTTTGTCACAGCCGTGGTAACTACTTGCCACGGCTGTGGTAGCTTCTCGTCATGGCCGTGGCAGGAATTCGTCACGGCTGTGGTGAGTAGACTATATCGGTAGCAAAGATAAACTATATAAGGGAGAAAAGCAAAGTATTCCTGCTTGTTTAAGGAACTTGTTCACCTTGTCATGATGACTGTATATGCTTGGAAAGGGGCCGAACTATATTGCGAAGCGTAATCCGGCGGTGATAGGTGATAGATGTGGTGATAGGTTAAGAAACAACCTGTCACCGCTGGAAACCTCGATGAATAAAGCGTTTGATTACCGACGGTGATAGGTGAAAGAGAAATGTGTGTTTTTTATCGGGAGAGATAAGGATTAATTTGCTCTCAGTTTCTTCTGATATTCCTCCGAATTGAGAATCTCCAACGCCTTCTGTACGCTTTCGTTCGTCGTATTCATCACCCGGATGGTGAATCATGGAACCGTCCGGCAGGTCGATAGGACGCTGTACTAATCCCTTGCCGAAGGTGCGGCGTCCTACTACCACGCCTCTGTCCCAGTCCTGGATGGCTCCGGTCACGATTTCACTGGCAGAAGCGGAGTACTCGTCCACCAATATGATGAGACGGCCGTTCTTGAAGTTGCCCGTACCTTTGGCAAAGAAATCACTGCGGCGTGCGGCTCTTCCTTCGGTGTAGACGATGAGTTCTTTTTGCTTCAGAAATTCGTTGGCAAGGTCGATGGCGGCATTCAGATACCCTCCTCCGTTTCCTTGCAGGTCGAGGATGAGGTCTTTCATTCCTTTCTTTTGCAGGCTTTTCAGGGCTTCTGCAAACTCTTCGGCGGTGGTTGCCCCGAAGCGGTTGATACGGATATAGCCGGTTTTGGGTTGTATCATGTAAGATGCGTCCAGGCTGAGGATGGGAATTTTGTCACGCTTCACGGTGAAGTACAGCTGGTCGTCCACGCCACGGCGCACGATGGTGAGTTTCACTTCCGAGTCTTTCGGTCCGCGCAGGCGGCTCATAATATCTTCCGTACTCATTTTTACTCCGGCAATGGCGCTGTCATTGACCGCAACGATACGGTCACCGGCAAGGATGCCGACTTTCTCGGAAGGTCCGTTGCTGACGGGTTGCACCACCAACAGGGTATCTTCTATCATCTGGAATTGTACGCCGATGCCCTCGAAATTGCCTTGCAACGGCTCGTTCATCTTCTTCACTTCTTCGGCGTTGTTGTAGGTGGAGTGCGGGTCGAGTTGTGCCAGCATCTTGATGATGGCTTCTTCCACCAGCTTGTCTTCATCCACCTTGTCCACATAAAGGTTGGTGATGGCAAACTCTGCCATTTGCAGTTTGCGCAGGGCTTCATTGTTCGGCTTTTGCGCTTGCGCCGTCACCGCGCATATACATATTATAATAGTAAATAGTTTTTTCATCATTTCCATTTTAATCCCTAATCCTTTATCCTTAATCCCTAATCTCCATTCCCTCCGGTATGAACATGCTTATGTCCTTGCCGTATTGCAGCAGTTCGCGCACGGTGGTGGAACTGACGCAGGTAAGTTCCGGCTCGGTGAAGAGCAGGATGGTTTCTATGCCGGTCAGTTTGCGGTTGATGTCGGCAATGGTTTCCTCGTATTCGAAATCCTTCACGGTGCGTATGCCGCGTATTATCAGACTGGCATCTACCTGCCGGGCAAAGTCGATAGTCAGGCAGTCATAGGACTGCACAATGATGCGCGGCTCGTTCCGGTAGTAGTCTCGTATCATTTGTTCGCGCTTTTCCAAGGGGAAATACGTATTCTTATTTTCATTGATGCCGATGCCTATGACGATTTCGTCTATAAAAGTCAGTGCACGGCTCACTACCGAAGAGTGTCCGATAGTAAACGGGTCGAATGTTCCCGGAAAGATAGCTCTTCTCATGATGCCAAATCTTCTTCTATAACCAAGTTGTTGATAATAAAGTTTTGTCGTTCCATGGTATTCTTACCCATGTAGAATTCCAGCAGCTCTTTTACGAGGTCTGTCTTGCGCAGGGACACTTGTTCCAGACGCATATCCTTGCCGATAAAATGCTTGAACTCGTCGGGCGAGATTTCTCCCAGACCTTTGAATCGGGTGATTTCGGGGTTGGGACCCAGTTCTTCAATGGCTTTCACACGTTCCTCCTCTGTATAGCAATAACTTGTCTTCTTTTGTTGCGCACGCGGAAGAGAGGGGTTTGCAGGATATATACATGCCCTTTCTTTATCAGGTCGGGGAAGAACTGCAGGAAGAAGGTGATGATGAGCAGGCGGATGTGCATGCCGTCCACATCGGCATCGGTAGCTACGATGACTTTGTTGTAGCGCAGTGTCTCTATGCCGTCTTCTATATTCAAGGCTGCTTGAAGCAAGTTGAATTCTTCGTTTTCATAAACTACTTTCTTGGTGAGTCCGTAGGAATTTAGCGGTTTACCACGCAGGCTGAATACTGCTTGGGTATTCACGTCGCGGCTCTTGGTGATGGAACCGCTGGCGGAGTCTCCCTCGGTAATGAAGATGCAGGATTCGGTTTCCTGGTCTTTGCCTTTACCGTCACTCAAGTGGTAGCGGCAGTCGCGCAGCTTGCGGTTGTGCAGGTTGGCTTTCTTGGCGCGTTCGCGTGCCAGCTTGGTGACGCCGGCAATGGCTTTGCGCTCTTTCTCGGAGTCTTGTATCTTTTGCAGCATCACTTCGGCCACAAGCGGGTTCTTGTGGAGGTAGTTGTCCACTTCCGTCTTGATGAAGTCTCCTACGTATTTGTTCACCGTGGGGCCGGCGGGCTTGTGTTCCTGCGGCGCGGCAGGCCACATGTTGTTGCTGCCCAGTTTCGTTTTGGTCTGGCTCTCGAACATGGGTTCCTCCACGTCGATGGCAATGGCGGCTACCAGTCCGTTGCGGATGTCGGCATATTCCTGGTTCTTGTTGTAGAACTCCTTGATGGTACGGGCAATGTGTTCCTTCAAGGCAGTCTGGTGTGTGCCGCCTTGGGTGGTGTGTTGCCCGTTGACAAAGGAGTAGTACTCTTCGCCGTATTGGTTGGTGTGTGTGAAGGCAATCTCGATGTCCTCTCCTTTCAGGTGGATGATGTCGTAAAGGCCTTCGCTGGTCATGTTGTCTTTCAGCAAGTCCTCCAGCCCGTGGCGGGAAACGATGCGCTGGCCGTTGTAAATGAAGGTGAGGCCCGTATTCAGGTAGGTGTAGTTGCGCAACAGGGTTTCTACGAACTGGTTCTGGAAGGAATAGTTCAGGAAGAGTGTGGCGTCCGGTTCGAAGAAGATATAGGTTCCGCTTTCTTCTGTCGAGTCTTCGGTCACATCACTCAACAGCGTTCCTTTCTCGAAGATGGCGGTACGTACTTTGCCGTCGCGGTAACTGCGTACCTCGAAACGGCTACTCAGCGCATTGACCGCCTTGATGCCCACGCCGTTCAGTCCGACACTTTTCTTGAAAGCCTTTGAATCATATTTACCCCCGGTATTCAGTTTGCTGACCGCCTCTACCAGTTTGCCTTGCGGAATGCCTCGTCCATAGTCGCGTACGCTGACACGCAGACTGTCTTCTATAGTCACTTCTATACGCTTTCCGGCACCCATCTTGAACTCGTCGATGCTGTTGTCCATCACTTCTTTCAGCAACACATAGATGCCGTCATCGTTCTGTGAGCCGTCGCCCAGACGGCCTATGTACATACCGGAACGGACACGGATATGCTCCATGTCGTCCAGGTGGCGGATGTTGTCGTCGGTATATTCCACGCTGGAAACGGGGCTCTCTGTGATATTGTTGTCTGCTTCTTCCAGCGGCAGGGTCATATTGTTGTTATCTTCCATAAGTACGTTATTCCTTCATATTGCGCATTGCGACAAAGGTAATGAGAAATTCGGGGGTTCGCAAAAAAATAATGTCTTTTATATGGACTTCTGACAAGCTTATATTCTGGATTTAGAACTTATTTTATTCCTTTCACAAAGCATCTTCTCCGTTTATGCTGTTCCGTCTTGAAGTACTCCCACTGCGCTTGCACCTTGCCGTTCAGCTCCAGCTCCGGATTACTCTCGGCATACTCGAAACCAAGTTGCTGATAGACGGGGATAAGGTCGGAGAACAACAATGCATTTACCCCCTTGTTCTGATACTCCGGTTTCACGGCAACCAGCAGCAAATCGAGCATCTTGGGATATTTCTTCAAGAAGATGGTCTTGGCCAGGTGATACCAACCCATAGGAAGCAGGCGCCCGTGGGCTTTTTGCAACGCTTCGGCGAGTGACGGCATGGAAATGCCTACGGCAAGCAGCTGGTCATCGGCATCGGTAATCAATGTCACCATGCGTAGGTCGAGGATGGGCAGGTACATCTTGACGTATTGGTCAATCTGCCGTTGGCTCAGTGCAGAATAGCCATAGAGTGGCTGATAGGCTTCGTTCATCAGTTCGAAGATGGCCTGACCGTAGTCTTGGGCAATCTTCTTGGCAGATGTGTATTTCTTTACCTTGAGGTTATACTTGCGCTGGATGAGGTCGGAGATGCGCTTGTGCTTGTCGGGTATGGCGTCGGGAATGTAGATTTTGTATTCCACCCAGTCGGCATCCTTCTCAAAGCCCATGCGTTCCAGATGTTGCGGATAGTAGGGATAGTTATAAATGGTGGCCATGGTGCTGAGCTGGTCGAATCCTTCGATCAGCATTCCTTCCGCATCGAAATCTGTGAATCCCAGCGGGCCTTGTATATGTGTCATTCCCCGTTCTTTTCCCCATTCTTCCACGGTGCGAATCAGGGCATCGGAGACTTCCGCATCATCGATGAAGTCTATCCAGCCGAAGCGGACTTCCTTTTTGTTCCAGGTTTGGTTTGCCTTGTGGTTGATGATGGCAGCTACACGTCCTACGATTTTACCTTCCCGATAAGCCAGGAAATAGTCGGCTTCACAAAATTCGAATGCAGCGTTTTTCTTCTTGTTGAAGGTGTTGAGCATACAGACAATCATCCGGTTTCCTGATACGGCTACGGTTGAGAATATCGGTGCTCCGAGATTATATTTGTCTTTTATAATTCCCGTTGTCCGGTCGATAGCATATAGATAACCATCGGAAGCTCCGATGTAAATAACTCCTTGTGATGCCACTGGGCTTGTTTCTACTCCGGCTTGCGGAGTGGTGGAATAAGGAGCTGTGTATACCAGCGAAGGCAAAGTCTCTGCTCTCCATTTATTGAAAAGCGTAGCTTTGTCCAGTGCGAAAACTCCGCGGTCGGCAGTGCCGAAGATAATTTCCTGTTCGGTAATAAGTGGTGTGGATGTTACGTCCAGGTTGGCTGACAACTCTTTCTGTTGGAGTACTTTTCCGGTTTGCGGTTCTATGACGAAGAAGCTTTTGGAGGAGATGATCCATAATTTCCCGTCTTTATAGACCGGAGAGGCTCCCCGGTTACGAAGTCCGTTATCGGAGAGTTTCCAGAGTTGTTTTCCGGTGTGAATGTCGTTACCGTATAATCCTCCCCATTGAGTTCCGCTGACTAATACATTTCCGGCAACAGTTAGCGTTGTAGTAGCACCTTCCCGTTGTCTCCAGTCCTTGTTAATCCATATTGTTTGTCCTGTCTTTAAGTCATAGGCGGATAGTCCGGCACCAATTCCGGCGTAGACTACTCCTTTATCTATTGTTATTCCTTCCGTTAAGTAAGGATAGCTGTTCAGTTTGATATATTGTTTCCAGAGTAATTTTCCGGATTCTGCATCCAAAGCGTACAGATTGCAGGCAGCGTCCTGTGCTATTACAATTCCGTTTTCATAGGCGATTGTGTTCTTCACCGAGTTTGCCGTGCGGAATTTCCATAACAGTTTGCCGGAATTGAAATCGAATGCACAGACAAATGTGTTCAGTGGTATATTGTCATCGGTGGTAGCGATAAATACTTTCTGTCCGGCGATAATAGGGGAAGCCATGAAGATGTTGCTGCCTGTGTTGGCTGTCCATTGCAGTTGCAGGGGGAGCTTGATTTGAGAATTATTGATTCCTCCGGAGTGTGCGGCATTTTGAAGCAGGGTATTCCAGTCCTCGCCCGGGATTGTAGCCGGCTTGAAGTCTTTTTGATAAGTGAATCGGCTGGTGGCGGTTGCTTTCTTGCCGTCATTAAAGAATGAAGTTACTGTGAGTTGTAGCTTTCTTCCGTTTTCATTCGCAGGCATTTGAATGTCTCTGCTCCAGTTCCAGTCGGTGAGGGAGATAAGGTTGCCTTTGGCTATCTCCTGATTATTCTCTATATCGCTTAGGATGTAGGAGACGTGTGATGTTTTAGCCTGTGCATGATAGGTATTGACAGAAACAGGAAGCCGGTCTCCGGTAGCTGCGGAAATTTGATTGTTCATCGGGGAGACTATGGCAATCTGCGGCTCGATGAAGGTATACCGTAGTTGCGTTGTGATATTGTCATTGCCGTCTACTTTTATTTCTCTGAAAGAAGAAGGAGAATGGTCGATACCGCCTTTATCCAATGTACCGGTACAGATTGTATAGATTCCGTTTTGATTGCGGACATAGTTGTAGTGCATGTGTCCGTAGATTTGGGCTTTTGTATTGAAAGCACGTAGGTCAAGTGTATGCTCTTTATCGGCTTTGAATACGAATGTGTCACTTGCGGTAAACAGGTCATGGTTGAAGAGGATCAATGCCTGTTCTTTCTTCATCATGGCAAGGTCATTCTTCAGCCAGTTGTATACATCTTTTTGAGTATAATTAGTCGGGTGGTCTCCGTGGTCGATTGGGGTGACTACATAATGAACGTTACCCATATCAAATGAGTACCACGTCGGACCATAGAGAGATTCATAAAGCTCTTCGCCATAGCTACCTTTCACTAAGTCGTGATTGCCGATGCAGTAGTAAACGGGGCAATCCATTGTCTGTGCGTTCACTATTTGGTTATGCATTGTCAGCCCCGGTTCGTAACAGATGTCTCCGGTATGAATCAGGAAAGCGGGCTTTTCATTCTTTACATATTGCTGAAGGTCAGTTACCCAACGTCCCATTCCACCGGTCACTTCGGTATCGGTGATTTGAACGAAAGAATGTTCCCTGGCTTTTGTCCGTTCACTTTCAGTTAAGATAAAGTCGTAGCTTTTTCTATTCTCTTTGGTGGAAAGATAGAATTGCTCCGTTTCAAATCCGGCGGGAGTTGTAATGCTGATAAATCTTGTTTTATCGAATCCGGGTAAAGAGAACCGACCTTTCTTATCTGTTTTTACTACGTTCAAGCCGTCTGTTACCATAACTCCCGCCAGCGGTTTATCACCTTTATTAAATAGTCCTGATTGGTCGGTGTCGACATAGACTGTTCCTTTAAATTGAGCGCTTAGTGGCAGATATAGTAAAAATGATACTAGGATAACAGATAATCTTTTCATGGTCAGTCCTCCGGTTTTTAGTGTGTTAAGCTAATTATTTCTTTTTATTTCACTTGTTTCATTTCTTCATTGTAACGTGCTTCTTCTTTGCACAAAGGTTTGTACCAAGTCTTCCTTAGTATAAGTGTGGTGACTAAAAGCAAAGTGATAGAGCTCCAGAGCCCCAGTTGCTCACGGACAACGAGATACATCGGAATGATAGTAAGCGCACATTGCCAGATGATACCGATTGCTACGTTGAAAGCATCCCTTTTGAAGTTCTTGTTCGGCTGGATATGAGGATAACGCGCCAATGCTTTTTCTTCTACCGGTTTCCACCAGCCCCATGGGCGGACACGGGTGTAGAAGTTGATCAGTGTCTCTTCGTCAGTCGGAGGTGCGCTATACGTTCCGGCGATACATCCTATCAGGGAAACCCCGAACAGAACGGGGAAGAAATACAATACCCATGCGTCGGGAACAGTGAATTTCATGACGATTGCCGCTATTACTCCGGCAGTCATTCCCCAGAAATAGCCTTCACCGTTGAAACGCCACCAATGCCATTTGAGTACGTTGGCTGCGATGTATCCACCAAAGAGTGCGCCTACAATCCATTGGAAGATTTCATTAATATCTTTCAGAAAGAATCCGATAACGGTGCTGACCACTACCACTGCAACAGAAATCACATAACTGCTGCGTATCTGCGTTTTTACACTCGCTTTCGGATTGATGTATTTCAGATAAATGTCATTCACTATATATGCAGGAGCCGCATTCACCGTTGAAGCGAAAGTAGACATGAACGCTGCCAGTAGTCCCGCCAATAACAGACCGGCTAATCCGGAAGGTACATAACGGGTAATCAAGTGAGGAAGAATCGTCTCAAAGTCCGTTCGTGTAACTTCCATCTGTGTCATTCCGCCGTCTTCCTTGAAGAAGTAAATAGCCAGCAATGCGAATCCCATAATCATCAGGTAGCGAGGGATTAATAACACCACAGATACAGAACCACTCATCATTGCCGCTTCTTTCGGAGACTTGCAGGACAGAATCTTCTGCATATCATAGTTAGGAGCGGGACCAGCCATGCTCATAAAGATTCCTTTCAGCAACGCCATCATAACAAATATGCTTATCAGACTGTAAGGCTCGTTGGCCATTCGCTCGGTAAGGAGATTCATCCGGCTGCTCCAGTCGATATCAAGTGTCCAGCCGAAGAAGGGCGAATCCCAGCCGGCAGGAACAAATGAGTGAATCATGTCCGGTGCCACCATCTGCATACCAATGACGACAATAACGATGCCTGCCACGGTCATTATCAGAAACTGAACGACATCTGTCCATACGATACTCAGCATTCCGCCGAGCATCACATAGAATGTGGCGATGGTAGTAAAGAAAATACCATATACATGAGGAACATATTCTGCAGGAACATTGAAAGGAATAAATGGAGATACTACTTCCCAAGGGATGAATATCTCCATAAATTTACCAATACCTATGAACCCGTAACTTAAAAAACCGAGTACGCTAAGTAATGCGAATACGATAACAATCGTATGTGAAAGAGTAGAACCTTTCCCTTTTCCGAAACGGGTTTTAATCCATTCGGCACCGGTGAGAACGTTCGAACGGCGCAGCCACACGGATAAGTAAACCATTAGGAATATCTGGTTGAACACCGGCCATAACCAGGGAATCCAAAGACTTTTGAAACCATAAGCGAATGCCCAGTATACCATAAGCATTGTGCCCGTAATATCGAACATTCCGGAGGCGTTGGATAATCCCAACATATAGAAAGGCAATGATTTTCCACCTAAGAAGTAGGAGTCCATATTCTGGGCTGCCCGTTTTTTAAGAATGAGACCGATGACAATCATAGCGATAAGATAGGCGCATATGATAAGAAGGTCGGTAGTGTGTAATTTCATATTATTATTTTGAATCGATTTATATATTGTATCTTCTTTGCTGCAAAGGTAGGGGGAAAGTCTTGGGCAAACAAATATTATTTTAGCACATACTGATACTAAACCAATAAATGTTTCTTATTCCTTATGGTAAATTAGTTCATTCCTAAGATTCCATGCTTGTATATGTTTTATGCCATTGTGAGACGGTAAGACCATATCATCAATTGATACTACCACTTTCGGAAAGTTATCATTAATGGTTTCCAATGGAGAAAATTCTCTTTTTATGGTACTTTGATCTGACATTATATAAGAGCATTGTATATAAATTGTTTCTCCTGTTTTTTGAGCCACGAAGTCGATCTCTTTACCTTTGGCATTGCCAGTGTAAACTTCATATCCCATACGAAGTAACTCCAAGTAAACTGCGTTTTCTATCAGGTAGCCAAAGCCATAACCGTAGCCGGGATAGAGATAATTTTTATAAGCAAGGTCATTAATGTAGAACTTACTTGTCCCAGCAAGGGTTTCTTTTCCCTTGATGTCATAACGTTCGCAACGATGGATTAAGAATGTGTCTTCGATATATCCTATATAAGCAGCTACAATATCATAACTAATGTTTCTCCCTGAATTTTTAAAGTATTTCACTATGCTATTGACCGATATCAGGTTGGAAGCGTTGTTTACTAAAAAGATAAAAATATCTTCCAGTAATTTGGGGTCACGTATATTGTAACGTTGGATAATGTCACGCAACAAAATGGAGTCCTTAATAGTAGACATATAGTTTTGTCTGATTTCCAGTTTATTCGGGAGAGAAAACAACTCCGGCAGACCACCACTATTTATATAATCAAGATAACTTTGTTTCATTTGCTCTTTTCCGGTTACCATAAGATATTCCTGATAACTGAAAGGAAAAACATTGAAACATACATAACGACCGGATAATAACGTAGCCAGTTCTCCTGAAAGTAATTTAGAGTTAGAACCGCTTATGAATAGTTCGTATTCAGCTGTATAGTCTTGTGAATAAGAATTTATTGTCTTTTCCCAATCTTTGATGAGTTGAATCTCATCGATGAAAATATAAACTTTTCCTGTTGGTTGTATAATTGCCTGATACAGCTTGATGATTTCATCTAAGTCTTTGTAGGTCTTTATGAAATCCAGATCTGTCATTTCTCTGTTGATGAATAGTGTATTTGCGGCAGGCACGCCATTTTCTATCAGTTGCCTGGCAGTCTGTCGCAATAGATAACTTTTTCCTGCTCTACGCTGACCTGTAAGGATTTTCACAAGTCTGTTTCCTGTAAAGTCCATAATCTTTTCATTGTATTCACTACGCCTGAATCCAAAATCAAATGCAGTGTCTCCCCAAAGATTATACTTTCTTAGAATGTTTATCCTTTCGTCCATATCCTAAAGTTTTTAGCAAAAATACAAAAGTTTCGGATATATCCGAAACTTTTCTTGCTTTTGTTTGCGATTTCGAATATATCCGAAATTATTTGTTTTAAAGATAAACTTGTTCTGTTTCTACTGTAACGGCTTTGTTAGCTTCTATGAGATTGCAAATATTTTCTACGGAAGCAGCAGAACGTAAACCGTCTGCCGGTGTGTGAAAACAATAATCGATCAGTCTATCAATGGTGGAAGTTGCTACATGCATACGAGTATCCGAGGATGCATAATAGATATATACTGTTCCATCTTCATCCGCAATCCAGCCATTCGAGAAAAGTACATTAGATACGTCACCTATTCTTTCTTCATCTATCGGAGCCAGCAAATATCCACCCGGTTCGGCAATTGTCTTTGTCGGATCTTCCAGAGAGGTCATATACAGATAGAGTACATAACGCAGTCCGGCAGCACAAGCCCGTACACCGTGGGCGAGGTGTAACCATCCCTTGGAGGTTTTGATAGGATGAGGTCCCTCTCCATTCTTCACCTCTTTTATAGTGTGATAGTGACGGTGGTTGATGATAGTTTCTTCTTTCACTTCTGCATGAGTCATATCATCAATGAGTGCCCAACCGATACCTCCGCCGTTTCCGGCATCAATAAAGCTATCTTGCGGACGGGTGTACAAAGCGTACTTACCGTTAACAAATTCCGGATGTAGAACGACATTACGTTGTTGGCTTTTGGAAATCAGGTTGGGTAGGCGTTCCCAATTCTTCAAATCTTTGGTGCGGACGATACCTGCTTTGGCAACGGCGGAAGATAAGTCACCCGGTGCAGCGTTGGGGTCAAGGCTTTCGCTACAGAAGATACCATATATCCAGCCGTCTTCATGTGCTGTCAGGCGCATGTCGTAGACGTTTGTTTCTGTCGGATCAGTATCCGGTAGTTGTATCGGGTATTCCCAAAAACGAAAGTTATCTATTCCGTTTGGACTTTCGGCAATGGCAAAGAATGACTTACGGTCGTTCCCTTCCACACGTACTGCCAACAAGTATTTGCCGTTCCATTTGATAGCTCCCGAATTCATGGTGGCATTCACTCCGATACGTTCCATAAGCCAAGGGTTTGTTTCCGGATTCAAGTCATAACGCCATTCCAAAGGAATGTGTTTTGCAGTGATGACAGGATATAGGTAGCGTTGGATGATTCCGTTATAATGACTATTATCTTCTTTATTCTTGCGAGTGAGAAGCTGGAAATATAACTCTTTGAATTGTTTAAATTTTTGCTTATTATAACTTGACATAAGGTTTTTCTTTTTAACAGATCCTACAAATGGGCGATTATAAGTGGACTTTTCCAACCAATGTAACAATACTAAATTGTGGTATTGTCAGATTGTAGTATTTATTGCTTACGGGAACGATATTTGTTTTATTCCATCTATTGTCTTTATTAGTAATAAATTGCTTTAATGCTCCTTTTATATTTGCTCCGTCTAGGCGAATGTTGGTCGATATTGTTTTTTCAGATAGGTTGATTGCAACTAAGATATATTTATCGTTCTTTTTATATGCTGATACTAAAAGGTCTTTGTTCTTAGGTTGGGTTACCTGTATTCGTGTACTTCCTTCAGAAATATATCGAGAGTAATTGCCTAAGATATCATACCTTTTTGATAATGTATAATCTTTTCTATTTTTGTTCAAAATGATAAGACTTTCATTGTTGGATGTCGGCATAGCTCCTCCCCACCATATAATTGCATTTACATTTGCCTTAGTCAGATAATTGTGGAATGTAACTGCCCACTTAAGTCCATCTTGAATTGAAGTATCGAGTGGGGTTACATCACTTATTTCTGTAATCCATACCGGTATGTGCGCTTTTTCTGCTGCGTCAAATGGAATGATAGGAGTTTTAAGATATTCTTTATCTACTTTTATTGGCATTATGTCAGGAGATAAGCTATAGCCATGTCCTGCTGCAATGAGATTGAATTTCTTGATTTCAGGATAGTCCTGAAGAATTGTATCTGTGAAGTCTTTGGATGAGACCATCTTTAGTTGAGGCATGACTACTGACCATAAAGGATTCTCTCCAAATATGATTTTTGCAGGAATATTTTCTTTCTGAAAGGTGGGACCAAGATTGGAAGTGATAAATTTCCCCATTTCGTCTGCTGTCCATAAAGAAGAATTCCAGGGGGCGGCATAACCAGGCTCGTTTGAGGGTGATATGGCATAAGGTGTAATTCCTTTGGATTTGTAAGCTTTGTAAAAAGCTGCAAGATAATTAGCGAAATCCTGATAACACTCCGGTTTGAGTTTTCCGTTTGATACTTTTCCGTTGCTTTTCATCCATGCAGGAGCGCTCCATGTAGAAAAAACTAATTTGTTGATATGATATTTATTTTTAGCCTCTAAAGTAAGCCATAATTGTCCGCGTCTCAACAAATCATCGGATTTATTGTTAAAATCAGAATCGCATAACTCGATGTTAATATCATCGTTAAGATTGAAGTCTTTATCTTCTTTATTCTCCCAATAATGTGGGAAAATCTCTCCTCTTAGGATGTTTAAACGCAATCCATCGTTACCGAACATTTTATCCATGACTTGTTTTCTGTTTTTGAAAGCGAACAGTTCTTTAGCCCAGCCAGCTTGGGCTATTCCAAATCCGTCTATTGTTTGTTCGCAATCGTTCCATCTGATTACGATGCCGGAGCTTGGCGAATTATCTGAAATTTTAGTAGCAGGGTTGCTGAAACAAACTAGACTAGTAAATAGTGCACTTAAAATGGGGATGCAATGTAGTTTCATATTTTCAGAATCTGATATAAGGGAGGTAGCTTTTTCTTTGGTAAGACACCACCTCCCTAATTTTATTAATATCTATTTACCGATCACGCTTATGTTAGTCGATATCCCACCATATATGTGTGGTAACTTTGTCTGCTCCTTGTTGCTGATTCGCAGTATCTACATTTGCTCTGTTAATACTATATTCATCGGTAGGATAAGGGAGTCTCGTAGGGATAACTCCTGGGCTCATACTACCTGAATAATTGGTTGGAATAAGTTTGGGGTATCCGGTACGACGCCAGTTGGCATAACTTTCGTAACCGTTGATGAAAGTTGCTACCCAGTATTGCTCTCCGATAATTTGCAGTTTTTCCGTATTGTTTGCAGTACTGAATAGGTTCTGGGCTAAGTAAGTCTCGATTTCTTCATCTGTGATTTTACCTTGCGTTCCGTAAGCAATCTCCTGTTCTTTCATGGATGATGTGATGGCTTCTTTATAAAGAACCTCCGCGTTTCCGTTTGTCCAGTTTCTCAATACAGCTTCGGCTAGCAACAATTTCGTCTCAGATGGCATTAGGAAGATGGTAGGGGCATCCAATCTCAAAATTGTATTGATATTGAAGTTGGAAGTATTTTCTAAGCCGACAAAGCTTCCACTTGGGGCGTCTGCAATGGTATGACTATCGTAACCGTTAGGTAAACCAAATTGTTTGTCAAATTCAGTATTTCCGTCTTTCAAAGAGCAATATACATGAATACGAGGATCTTTTGTTTTTTTGAGATAATCCATGAATGTTTTCCCAATTTTGACTGCATCACTTTCGATGAAGTTGTCATCTAGATAACGGAAACTCAATGGATTTTTAAATGCATTTTTCCCGCTTCCGTCATGTCTCAGAAGGCATATATCTTCCGGTTGGCTCATTACGCCGATAGTTACGGCGTCGGCTACTGTCTGTTTTGCCAGGTCTGGAGCCACTTCTGACAGACGCATTCCTATACGAAGTAATAAGGAACCTCCAAACTTTTTCCACTTATTGATGTCGCCATCGTAGAATAAGTCACCGTCTATTGCCGGATTATTGGCATTTAGCAGGTTGACCCCGTCTTTGACTTGCTGAATCATATCTTTATAGATGGTCTCCTGATTATCATATTTCGGCTTATAGATTTGCTGATAGTATCCTAATCCTGCTTCAGAATAGGGAACATTGCCGTATATATCTGTCAAACGCTGGAACAGATAAGCGCCCCAGATTTTTGTTGCACCGAGGATATTGGAATATTTTGCATCTGACGAGGCTTTTTCTTCCAATTCGCGCCAGTTTTTTATCAGATCGCTATAAGTGTCGGTAAAGAAGGTGTTGGCGTAAGATTCCATCTGGTAATATTTGTCACCTGGCATATCGTTATTTAAGGAAGCGGCTTGCTGTACAAGCATCATGCAGGTTCCTACCTGAATGTTTTTAGCAATACCACCGGTAGTCGTATGTAATTGAGTATAGGTCAACAGAGGACCGGGCTCTATCGAGGTAGGACTGTTGGGGTCTATATTTTTCTCGGTGAAATCACAGGCATAAACCATACAAGTTAGTGTGGATGCCATCATTAGTTTTATTATATTGATCACTGACATAATATTTTTATTTAAAATTTGACATTCAGATTAAAACCTATGCTACGTGAGGCGGGTAGTCCGTAAGATTCGAATCCCTGTCCATTGTCGATATTGAAAGAAGATTCGGGATCTACCAAAGGTACTTTATCGTAGATATTCCACAAATTCCGTCCTACGACTGAGAGAGACAAGGCTGACAAACCTATTTTACGGATCCATTTTGTCGGGAAGTTATATCCGAAAGAAAGTTCGCGCAACTTAATGAAAGAAGCGTCATATATACAGTTCTCGGTAATACCTGACAATGCCATATAATATTTCATCGCTGTCACTTTTACATCATTTGGAGTTACACCGTCTTCTTTTACTCCCTGAGCGATAATACCTTCTTCGCGTCCTGGTAGCGTGTCTGCATGGCGTCCGAACATAATCATGTGTGCATTTGTTTGAGAATACATCTTTCCTCCGAATTTGCCATCAAGTAAGAAACTCAATGTGAATCCGTGACATTCAAATGAGTTGCTGAATCCTAATGTGTATGGATGCACGCTTTCGCCTAATTTCTCGATTTCTCCTTTCATAGGAAGTCCATTTTCGTACATGATTTCACCTTTGTCGTTGCGTTTGAAAGTTACGCCTCGGATAATCCCATAAGGTTGTCCTACTTGCTGGTAAATCCAAGCTGGGCCACAGTTGTCGCTATCGTGGCCAGTACGAGACTTTGCCAGTTCGAATTCGGTGACATCATCTGTTATGCGTTTAATTTCACTCTTGTTGTAAGCGAAGTTGAAGGAAGTGTCCCAACGAAAGTGAGATGAAAGAATTGGAGTGCCGGTAAGTAACAGTTCAATACCATGATTATTCACTTTACCCGCGTTTATTTTGACATTTCCATATCCTGACGCGGTTGATATACCTGCGTTTACTATATCGTCTTTAGTATTTCGTACATAGTATGTGAAATCAATGCCGAAGCGATTGTTAAAGAACCTGGCTTCAAATCCTCCTTCATACGAAATAGAAGTCAGAGGTTTTAAATTTAAGTTCGGAATAGTGCCATTGTCAATGGATCCAACAGGATATTTGCGATATGCATCCGCATAACTGTATGTCAATCCCAGTTGATAGGCTCCAACGGCGCCGCCGGACTGTGCCCATGAACCGCGTAGCTTGAGGTATGGGAACCAAGACGGCATCTGAATAGCTTCACTAAGGATAAATCCTAATCCGACGGAGGGATAAAAAATATGATTGGGAGAGGTTTTCCCTTTGTAAGAAAGTGCGGAAAACCAGTCGTTACGTCCTGTTAAGGTCAAATATATCATGCTTTTATAAGACATTTCGGCTTGTCCGAAGAGGGAGTTGATGTAACTTTCAGAAGTAGAATGACCACCGGATTTTGTTTTTGTATTATTAATGGTGTTGAATCCTGGTACAACAAATTGGTCACCGTACGAACTTGTTGCATCTGACCAACTTGCCATTGTGTTCCAGCCAATAAATGCATCGACACTTACAAGGCCGTCTTTGAATGAGTTGGTATATCCGGCAATGGCTTCTGTGTTGAATTCACCGTGATATTCGGCACTATTGGATATATTACCTTCTTTTACAGCTCCGCGGGCTGTGCCCCAAGGGGTGACATTTTCGGCACGACGGTTAATCATATCACCGCCGGCACGTCCGCGTAGATACCAGTTTGGTGTAAAGTTGTATTGAACTTCGACGGAGCCAATAATACGGTCTTTAGCATCTTTTTGACTATTCTTGTAAACAACAAATAAAGGATTGATTACATAGCCTTGAGCGTTTACTTCATATTCCGTACCATCGTCGTTTGTAATCTTCATATCAGAAAGGCCGTAATTAGGTGCTAGTTGCCATAAAGAAGCATTTGCATTGGAGGTAATATCACCCAGGTTTGGACGGTTTTTGGCACGTTCGCGTACGTACATAATATTGGCCTTTAGTGAGAAGTGCTCGTTCATTCTAGAAGTCAGATTCAATGTAATATTGTTACGTTCCAGTTTGGAATTCGGTTGCATATCATGAAAACGTTGATCACCTGCACCAACACGGAACTGAATTTTTTCATTTCCGCCGGATACAGCGATGTTGTTAGTCACTGACCATGCATTGTCGTAGAAATCTTTGAAATTATTTCTTGCGGTTGGTGAATATGGGCGGGAAATTCCGTCATATTGCGTTACATTTGATCCGTCCATTTTGCTACCGAAGCTCATTACACTCATTTGCTTGGCTAATGTTGGAGCCAATTGGCTTATAGCCTGTTCTGGTGTCATTCCATATCCAGCTCCTGTCGCTATAGCCAGTTGATCAGGATTCATCCCATTTGCACCACAACCATATTCCCATTGGAGGTCATTATTCTTTAGGATGGGAGAGTCTTTAGTATAAGACATATTGTATTCTACTCTGACTTTTCCTGCTGTTCCTTTTTTAGTAGTAATGACAATTGCACCATTTGCTGCACGGGAACCGTACAATGCAGCAGCGGTACCTCCTTTCAGCACACTCATACTTTCAATGTCTTCACTATTGATAGATGAAATTCCGTCACCAGCATCAAAACCACCCCATTCTCCGGCTTGACCATAGTTTCCGTTATTCATAGGCACGCCGTCGATGACGTATAAAGGTTGGTTACTACCGTTCAAAGAACCGTTACCACGAATTGTTATACGGCTTGAACCCATGACGCCGGATGCTGGTTTCACTACATTTACACCTGCTACTTTTCCTACCAGACTGTTGGCTATATTGGAAACCTTGACACGATTCAACTCTTCGCTCTTGACTTCCGTTACGGAGTAAGCTAATGCTTTTTTCTCTTTTTTAATACCTAAGGCAGTGACAACTACTTCATCTACTTGGACAGAACTCTCCTGTAGAGTGACTTTCATGGGGGTATCTGTAGCCTTTTGTTCTACTGTCTGATATCCAATAAATGAAAAAATTAGGGTATTTCCTTTCTTTGCACGAATGGTGAACTGGCCGTCCATATTTGTGATTGTTCCAAAGGTTGTGCCTTTTATACTAATGCTGACTCCGGGCAGAGGCTCGCCGGAAGAGTCGGATACTATTCCTTTAATATCCGTTTGTTGGGCATGAAGTGAACTGCATATAAATAGTAGGCAGCACAATAATAAATAAGTAATGTTTTTCATTGCGAATATGATTTTAGTTGTTAAACTCTGGGAGCAAAGGTAGGGTAGTTTGCGGTGGAGGACAAATATGATTTTATCAAATACTAATACAAAATTAACAAAAAGCATAAAAATGAGTAAAAATAGGGGTTTAAACTCTTTGATATAATACCAGAATTCTGAAACCGATATGTTTATTAGTGAGTATCGTTCTGTTTTGTAAAATCTAAAGTGGCATTTTAAGGGTGTAAAGCATAGCTTTGTATTGCTTAAAACGACGCTTTTCAAAAGCTAAAAAGTTTGTTTCATTTTATTATTGATTATCTTAATGTCTGACTATTTACTTATAAGAAATAAAATGAATAAGCCGGAATATTATAAAAATTTTCTGAAACGGATATTATCTATATCAATAAAGAGTTTGCGGAAAATACCTGCGATACTTATTGTACTGGGAGTAATGTTGCTATGCTTTCGAGCGAATTAGCCACTTTTCTGAGTGGTAGATATATAGAATTTAAGGTATATAGTCTTACATATGCCGAAAATTTCTGGAGTTTCATAAATTAGAAGATTCTGTTGAAGAACGCAATGGAGAAAAATTATATGTTCAGGTAGTATATTCAGTTATTGACTCTAAAACACATGAGTGGGAATTTGAAAATTTGTTGGCATACAATATAATTATCCGAAAATAATTGTTACAATTGATGAAATTTAGGGCGTTTCTTATCAGGGTATCAAACAGATCCCTATCCGTCAGTTTTTACTTTGTTGGAGATAATTTTTCTATTAAAGAAAAAAGAGAGAAAAATAAAAGGAGAAGCAAAACATCATTAGCTTCTCCTTTCCTTTCCAGTATATAATCTCAAAGCGATTATTTGAAAACAATCTTCATTGGTCTACCTATCCAAACTTGTGGTTGTTCGAGGTTGAAAATGTGAGCTATTGTAGAAGCTACATCATATTGCATCATGCTTACATCATCAAAACGAAGTCCTTTTTTAATATTCTTACCGGAAATGATGAAAGCAGTTTCCATTTCTTGCATTGTTTTGCCACCGTGACCCTTCTTGATGCCTCCATGGTCGGAAGTCAATATGAAAATAGTGTCATCAAGGATGCCTGCATCTTTTACGGCCTGGACAATCTGGCCGACATAAGTATCCAACTCCTTGAGTTTCTCATAATATGCGGGAGTGTCATGTCCTTCAGTGTGTCCGGTATGGTCGGGACTATCATAGCAGATAGCAACAAGAGTCGGATGTTTCTCCTTTATGTAAGCAGATGCCATATTGCCTAACTCTTTGGGAGTCTTGTTGTAATCGGCCACATGATAATGATAGCTTAGAGAAAGTGTATCTACTAAATACTTGATTCCGTTCCATTCATACAGACAGCCGATCTCTGCTTTCGGACGGGCATCACGCAGTAATTGGAAGATAGTGGGGAAGATTCCATTCTTGTTTAAAACACGTGACGGAAGTTCCGGAGTTTTAGATCCCCATTCGGTGTATCCGTGAAGTTCCGGTCCGGCTCCCATAAACATGGATGCCCAGTTGATAGCACTGGACGAAGGAAGTGCCGAGCGTTTTTTGAGCGTGTAAGCTCCGTCTTCCATTAGTTTCTTGACATTGGGCATGTCTGCTTTAGGCAAGCTGTAAGCTCCCCAACCGTCCAGTCCGATGAGAACAACATGTTTGGCTTTGTCTTTTCCTTTGGCATTGCAGGAGAATGTGAAACAAAAAAGCAGTGCGAATGTAGCAAGTAGCGTAAAAGCGTTTTGTCTATTCATGATATTTTCCATTAAGTAATTAATATTGTTGATTTAATGAATTAAGTTTTCTCATGTATTATTTTATTAGACAAAGGTAGAGTTATTCTGTTGGTGGAACAAATACAATCTTAGCATTAACTAATACTTTTGCATTTTTTATTTCAAACTCAGCCGGAAGCTTTTTTATCTATGTATTATAAATCAATACCACCGTATATGCTACATAGCAAAGTATCATAATGCTTCCTTCTATCCGTGTGATTGTCCGTTTGGCGAAGAACAATCCGAACAGCCAGAGCAGGATGCACGAGCCGACCAGTGTGAGCAAGTCGAAGTTGGTGATTCCGCTAAGGTGGAGGGGAGTAATGCTGGCGCTGCACCCCAATACAAAGAAGATATTGAAGAGGTTACTGCCGATTACGTTTCCGATAGCTATTTCCGGATTCTTCTTTAGTGCGGCAACGATAGAGGTGGCAAGTTCCGGCAGAGAAGTCCCTCCGGCCACCAGTGTCAGACCGATGATTGACTCGCTGACGCCCAGATTGCGGGCGATACCCGTAGCCCCGTTAACAAATAATTGTCCTCCGTAAATTAGTGCAGCCAGCCCTCCGATAATATAAAGAACCGATTTCCACCAGGGGAGCAATTTTATCTCGTTCTCTTCTTCCGGTACGGGATGTTCTTCCTGTCCCCCTGTGGAGGGCTTGGAAGCGATAGCAAATGTATATCCCATAAAGATAGCGAAGAAACAAAGCAATAACAGTCCGTCTACCCTGTTCAGGATATTTTCCGGTGCTTTATCCAGAAAGACGTCATTGGCGCAAACCAACAGGACGACAGAAGATAGAATGCAGAGCGGAATCTCTTTTTTGAGTGTATTCCGGGTGATGACAATCGGAGCGAATAATGCCGTGCAGCCTACAATCATCAATGTATTGAAAATGTTACTTCCCACCACGTTACCTATGGCAATATCCGCGCTTCCTTTGAGAGCAGAAGATACACTGACCGTCAGTTCCGGGGCAGAAGTACCGAATGCAACGATGGTAAGTCCGATAACAATGGAGGGGATACGGAGACGTTTGGCAACTGAAGCAGCCCCGTCTGTGAGTCCGTTAGCTCCTAGAAGAATGAGGATTAATCCTCCGATAAGAAACAGTATATTCATGTTTTTTTCTCTTTTGGTGGCAAAGATAATCAATTTCAAAATGGTAATGTCAAAAACAATCCGTATGTTTGCTCTGTTTTATGAAAAGTTAGATTAACCTTAATTCACTGTCAGGGGATATAGGATATGGAAATGAATAAAATGAAACGTTTAGTGTTACTGCTCATTGTACTTTTGGGAACAACGGGAGTACGGGCACAGTTGGGAGAAGCTGTCAAGAAGATATTTGCAGGTGATAGTGTAACTACCGTGCACAACACACCTCTGAACCGGGATTCAGACTCTGTCTATGTGGCCAATCTGCAAAAATCCCTCGAAGCAGCCCGGCTCAATGAAGCGAATATGCGGATGGAAATGGAGCAGATGAAGCTCCAGATGGCTACTGCCGACTCCGTCAAGTACGCCCGGCAGCGTCAACGTATCGATTCCTTGCGGCAGTTTACCAAAGGAATCCCTGTGGTAGCCGACGGAGATACCTTATTTTATCTTTTTACCAAACGAGGCGGATATACTCCTCAGCAACGTGCCCAAATGACCGGTGCAGCGATTGAAGAGATAGGAAGACGCTTTAACCTACAACCCGGATTCTGTGGCTATCGACCATTCGGACATTGTTTCCGATTTGATGTACGGTAGTAAGGTCCTGCTTTCCCTTACCGATCAGGATGCTTTGTGGGAAGGAGTTTCCCGTGATTCGCTTGCGAAGGAAAGACAGCAGAACGTCATTACCAAACTGCACGATATGAAAGCGGAGCACGGACTTTGGCGAATGGCAAAGCGTGTGCTCTATTTCCTGCTGGTGATTGTCGGCCAGTACTTCCTGTTTCGTTTGACCAACTGGCTGTTCCGTAAACTGAAAGCGCGTATCCTGCGCCTGAAAGATACGAAGATACGACCGGTATCCATCCAGGGGTATGAATTGCTGGATGCCCAAAAACAAGCTAATTTGTTAGTCTTTCTGGCGAGGCATCGGGCGGTATATTCTTGATGGGATTGCAGTTATTGATTACTATTCCGCTGATTTTCATTATTTTCCCGCAAACAGAAGGACTGGCTTATCGTATATTGGGTTATATCTGGAACCCGATCCGTGGCATTTTTGTGGGTATTATTGATTATATTCCCAAGCTGTTTACAATCATTATTATCTGGTATGCAGTGCGGTATCTGGTACGTCTCGTGCACTATCTGGCACGTGAGATAGAAGCAGGGCGTCTCAAATTCAACGGCTTCTACCCGGACTGGGCGATGCCGACTTTCCATATCGCCCGTTTCCTGCTCTATGCATTTATGATTGCGATGATTTATCCTTATCTCCCGGGTTCCGATTCCGGAGTGTTCCAAGGTATTTCGGTATTTGTCGGATTGATTGTTTCGCTCGGATCAAGTACGGTTATCGGTAATATTATTGCCGGGCTGGTGATTACGTATATGCGCCCGTTTAAGTTGGGCGACCGGATTAAACTGAATGATACTACCGGAGATATTATAGAGAAAACACCCCTTGTCACCCGTATCCGTACACCGAAGAATGAGGTGGTTACCGTTCCCAATTCATTTATCATGTCCTCGCATACCGTGAATTACAGTACCTCGGCACGTGAATACGGGTTGATTATCCATTCGGAAGTATCTATCGGTTATGATATTCCCTGGCGACAGGTCAATCAGATACTGATTGATGCTGCATTGAATACTCCCGGAGTGGTGGACGATCCGCGTCCGTTCGTGTTGGAAACATCTTTAAGTGACTGGTATCCGGTGTATCAGATTAATGCTTATATCAAAGAGGCGGATAAGATGACTCAAATCTATTCGGACTTGCACCAGAACATTCAAGATAAATTTAATGAGGCGGGCATTGAAATCATGTCCCCGCATTATATGGCTGTCCGGGATGGAAACGAGACGACAATCCCCAAAGATGACTTGAGAGAAAAATCAGGAAAATAGTTTCTTTACTCTATGATACTTTCTTGATAGATGATGTAATGAGGAAGTTTCTTTCTCATCCGGCAGGAATCAGACTTTCCCGCAACGGATCAGTATTTTCTGTCCATCGTTTAAGGTGCTGGCAAAGAGGTAGGTATCTCCCCCTTCCGCTAACTTGATACGTTTACGGAGTTCTGCCACCGTAGCCGGAAAGTTGCGGACTGTGATATTCGCTTTTTTCAGGTCTGACAGATTCTCCTTTATTCCCTTTTTGTTGAGGCTGCACCGGTTGATGATGCGGAATGTTCTGCCGGGAAAACCCTCAATCTGCGTATCGGAAGTGTAGAGATGACTGTTGGGATGCAGCTTCTTGACGGAGTAAGCCGCGGCAATGCTTCGGAAAGCACCGGCTTTCAGAAGGGAGGCATTGGGTTCGTACAGATAATTGCCAAGTGTGTCTGTATAGCTGCACTCGCTGTGCTGTTCCTGTTCGCGGGTAAATACGAAGAGTTGTTTTTCCTGCTCTCCTTTTGTGGAGAGGTTTACGCAGTGAACCGGGATTTCTTCCGGTGCTGTCTGTCCGAGTAACAACAGGAGTTCTTTGCATTCGTTATTGACGGAGATGATATGTACCTCCTGTGTGTGCGGCAATTCTTTCAGTGCCTGTGAAAGGTCGAGCATGGGGGAAAGTTTAATCATTATCCGGTTGGCTTTGCTCAACAGGAGTCCTTCGAGTTCGGCCACATTAGGCTCACAGTCGGAAATGGCAACGGTTTTTCCGCCGTGCTCATTGCGGCGGGCGGGGTCGAGAAAGATACAGTCTACCGGAGACATGGTTTCCAGATAGGCTACTCCGTCGTCGTTTCTGACACTTATATGGTTGAGGTCGAGTGCGGGAAAGTTGTGGGCTGCTATGGTGCAGAGTTCCTCCTGACGTTCTACGTAAGTAGCCGATCGGAATCCGGTGGCGAGGAAAGAGCAGTCAATTCCGAATCCTCCGGTCAGGTCGGCCAGAGACTCACCTTGCAGGAGGCTTGCTTTATAACGGGCGGTGATTTCTGAAGAACATTGCTCCAGTGACAGATGTTTCGGATACCATATATCGTCTATCTCTTTCCAGGAGGGGATTTTCTCGGCTGCGATTTGCCGTCCTGCTATTTGGGTGATAGCAGCCGGTATGTCTACATCGGGGTATTTCCGGGCTTGCAGGGCCAGGTTGCGTACATCGTCGGATTGATGTTCGTTGATAAACTGTCGGGTTTCGGGAGAGATTGGAGTCATAGGTCGTTATTGTTCGGGAAGTGAGATAAATAAGTCTGATGTCCGGATATTGCCTTGTTATTTATGGTATTACCTTATATTTCTGCCTTGCTACATCCCGGCTACAAAAGTTGAAGTGCCACCATTCGCTGGGTAGCGGGTGGAATCCGGCTTCTTTCATTACTCTCCGCAACAGTATCCGGTTCTGCCGTTCCGCCTCACTTATTTTTCCGTTTCGTACCAGTTCACTTTCTTGTGTGATATGGGCTTCTATCCCCAAGTGGTCTACCTTGGTTCCCATAGGCAAGGGTTGTCCGAGAGAATCCTGAATGCTGATGTCTACCGCCAGTCCGTAGTTGTGAAGTCCGCCGCCACGGTTCGGGTTGGAGACGTATTTGTATTTGGGTGTTCCTTTCACTACATTCCACATCTTTTTTTGTACGGACATCGGACGGGCGGCATCGTAGACAACGAGATTGTAGGAAGGATGCAGTTGTTTCAGTGCCTCCTGTGCTTTCACGAGGGCGTATGCTGCGTCGGGATGCAGATAGGCTTCCGACAAATCATCGTAAAGCACCTCTCCGGTGAAATTGTCGGCTTGTGTGTACATCAACTTCACGGTGATACTGCTGTCCAGTTCCGCTATATTGACCAGTCCTAAAGAATCCATGTAGAGAGCCATGGCACTTTTCTTTGGTTGAGGGGCAGGGGAACATTCTTCGCGGGGTTGCATATCATCCGACGGATGTTTGTATTCTGCCATGGTGAGCCTTTCCTTTTCCTTGTGACCGGAAACGGAAGTACATTCTGCCAGAAGCAGACAGAGGACAGGCAAACTATATTTTAGAATAATCATTCGGGCCTTTTGTATTTAGTGTGCCAAAGATACTTCTTTTTGGCTTTAGCTCCAATAAGCTACCTTTAAATCCTGATTGTTGGAGTGACCGGGTGATGCCACGGGGCTGTCACAGTTGTGCCACCGGCTTGGCACAACTGTGACACTTCGATGGCACAACTGTGACAAGCCGGTGGCACAAGGTAGAGGAATAAGGGCTTGTAGCGGCTCTTCCTATCGCCGGATGTTAGCGACTGCTTTCTTCGGATTGGCTGTTCCTTTCCATACGTCAAGCAGGTGCAGGATGTATCCGCTTTCGCTTTTGCTGTTATTGACCGATAGTAGTTCCGCATAGATTTCCCGTTCTTCCCAGTTCAGCCCTTGCAGAAAGGGGATGTTGGTGGTTGTTACTTGCTGTCACAATTGGGTCTTTCAGTATCGAAAGTTGGGCGGGAGTCAGGTTGAAACTGGATTGTACTACGTTGGACAGAGCGATGAGGCAGCGTGCCGTCATATAAGGTTGTGTCAACTTTCCCCCAAAAGAAACAGGGAGCGTCTTTCTTTCTCTATTTCACTGTATTTGGCGAGGCATAGTTCGTCCTGGTCGGCAGCGCGTTGCAATGCAGACAGAGCGGCGTATTGATAAGAAATGGTATCAGCCATAGTTGGATAAATAGGTATTGGGTTGCTTATTGCCCCAATATAGAAATTTATTTCTTGCAAGAAAAGAAGTTGGGGATTTACATTACTTCTGAGGGTATGTTTCACATTATAAGTTGAATAATTGAAGTTTGTAGAAGTAATATAACTACAATTCTTTATAATTTTGAACTATTCTTTATACATAAAAATATTATTCTTTATAACTAATATTAAATCATATTCTGCATTTAAATGTAAAATGATACCTTTGTTCGAGATTTAAATACCGTAATGACATAATTTAATTTATTAAATATACCGTATGAGCCATTTGTGAAAATCGCTCCAATATTGTTTGTTTTGTTTGTGTTATCCCATTTTGAGTGTCAAGTGTGACATCAGAATGGGATTTTTATTTTCTCAGATAGAACTCTTTAAAATTTTACATTGATCCAAAACTTGCCCGTCTTTTATGTTGAGCCGCTTTTATTTAAGAATAGACATATAACAAACAAAGAAGCCTTGTAAACATTACATTTACAAGGCTTCTTATGTGGACCAGCCTGGGCTTGAACCAGGGACCTCCAGATTATGAGTCTGTTGCTCTAACCAACTGAGCTACAAGTCCGATGTATCCTTTTATCGGATGCGGTGACAAAAGTAGTATTTTCTATTGAATTATGCAAATTCTTTCAATAAAAAACTACGTGACTTTTCTTCTCAGAATTTATATTTGCGTTTCGGGTTCTTGGGGAACCAGCCTTTTTTTACTCTTTCTTCCTGTTCGAAAGACCTCTTTGATTGTCCAGAAAGAGGAGAAGGCAAATACGCCTAGCAGAGAAGCTATGATGACGTTCTCGATGCTTAATGAGGCAACTACACCGGCAATACCGAGTATCAGGAATATCCACCAGCATTTTGTGCCCCAATAATATTCGGCCTTTACCACGACAGGGTGAAAAAGGCCGATAATCAAAAAGGTACAAATTCCGATGAATAACCCTGCAAGGTGATATTCACTTAGAAATTCCATGGGCTTACTTTTCTACTCGGATAGGAATTTCTTTTTTGATGCTTTGCTCCAGAGAAATCAATGTCTCGGTAGCTACTACACCCGGTATCTCTTGCATTTTGTTATTCAGCAAATCCATTAGGTGTTCATTGTCACATGCATAAAGTTTGGTCAGCATGGTATACGGGCCAGTGGTGAAGTGACATTCTACGATTTCCGGAATCTTCTGCAACTCGGCCACTACAGATTTGTACATAGAGCCTTTTTCCAGTTTGATGCCGACATACGTACATGTTCTGTATCCCAATGATTTCGGATTTACATGATAGCCTGAGCCTACGATGACACCCAAGTCAATCAATCTCTGCACACGTTGATGAATAGCTGCGCGTGACACTCCGCATTCGGCTGCTACGTCTTTGAAAGGGATGCGGGCATTCTGTGAGATAATCTCTAGTATTTGCCTGTCGAGGTTGTCTATTCTTTCCATAATAATAAATTGTAATTTCCAGTTGTTATCAAATAGTAAGCAAATATAGAGATTTATTTTAATTATTCTTCTTTTCCGAGAAAAAAAATAGGAAAAAGCAAAAAAAAGAGGGGCAATCACTTTGCACCTCTTTCCTTTTTCTATTTAGACAGAAAATTATTTCTTATCTTTCTCGATACTCAACAGTTCAACTTCGAAAATCAAAGTAGAGAACGGTTTGATCTGGCCGCCTGATTCTCTTGCGCCATAAGCAAGATCCTGCGGGATATAAAGTTCCCATTTAGAACCTACGGGCATCATGGTCAATGCTTCTGTCCAGCCTTTGATAACTTGGTTGGCACGGAAAGTAGCCGGTTCGTTACGTTTGTAAGAGCTATCGAATTCAGTACCATCGATCAAAGTACCTTTGTAGTTTACTTTCACTTTGCAAGTGTCGGCAGGAATTTCACCTTTACCTTCAGTGATAACTTTATATTGCAGACCGCTCGGAGTTGTTTTCACACCTTCTTTAGCTTTGTTGTCGGCAAGGAATTTTTCGTTTTCAGCTTTGTAGTCAGCATATTTTTCTTCCAAAGCTTTTGTTTTGATAGCTTCCATAGCTGTACGAGTATAAGCCTGAGCAGCTTCCATAGACATTACGCCACCTTTTTCCAGCGTACCTGCGATGAAACCAGCCATGAAGTTGTCTTTGCTGATAGTTTTAGTAGAGTCACCGGCAAACAGTTCCTGATTGATGTTTTTTATCATACCGTTCTCGCCGCTGATTTGCTGACCGATTTGAATACCTGCCATGTAAGCAATGTCTTTTTTGCTGGTTTTGCTTACGCCGTCGTTCAAACCTTTGATGAATTCTGCCATATATGCAGTATCAACGTTCAAACGACCTGTCAGATAGCCTTTCAGACCTTGAGTCTGAGCCATACCGATAGAATAAGACAGTGAATCGAGGTCTGATTTCAGATTTGCTTTAGGAGCTTGAGCTGTACAAGAAGCAAGGCTTGCAGCAGCGGCGATTGCCATAAAAATACTAATTTTTTTCATTTTGCTTTGAAATTTTTATTTATAATACTTCAAGTAATTCTACTTCAAAAACGAGTGTGCTGTGAGGAGGAATCATTTCTCCGGCACCTCTTGCGCCATAGCCCAGGTCCGATGGGATATACAGTTTCCATTTAGCACCTTCCGACATCAATTGCAGGGCTTCTACCCAACCTGGAATTACCTGGTTAACGCCGAATACGGCAGGTTCGCCACGCTGGATAGAACTGTCGAACAGGGTGCCGTCTACCAACGTGCCTTCGTAGTGGCATCTTACTTGGTCGGTCGCTTTCGGTTTTTTGCCTGTACCTTCATTGATAACCTCGTATTGCAATCCGCTGGGCAGTGTAACAATACCCGGTCTTTTTTTGTTTTCTTCGAGGAAAGCCTTTCCTTGTTCAATGGCGACAGCGCTCATTTTAGCTTCCAGTTCTGCGAAGTATTTGTTTACTATATCGCGGGCTTCATTGTGGCTGATAGCCGTTTGATTACCTTCCAGTACGTCTCTGATTGCTTGTGCAAAATCATCTACTGCGAGACCTTGAATTCCCATACTTGATAAGTTTTGACCGATTCCAAGGCCAATAGCGTAACTAAATTTATCCATATAATGTTTTTTGTTGGCGATTGAAATGTATCACCTTCATGGTTTTAGCTTTCAATCAATTGCAAATTTATGAATCGCAAAAGTACGTGTTTTATTTGAATCATTTAGCATTTGGTATTTAAAAATTCTTATATCCGTGAAAGTTAACTGCTTTTCTTTAGATTACTTATTCTTTTGTTCCTGAGATTTAATCTCATTGATTCTAGTATTTGTGTATAGATTATAGTATATGTGATGCTAGTCTTTAGGCTACTTCAACTTAAATCCCCGCATTTTCGAAGCTAGATTATTAGGTGCAAAAGTTTTCTTTTATTCGATGATTCTGATTACATTTGTATATCTTAAAATGAACAGAAGGAGGAACGATTATGAAGAATCTGGTAATATTGACAGGTGCCGGTATGAGTGCCGAGAGTGGTATCAGTACGTTTCGGGACGCAGGCGGTCTGTGGGACCGGTATCCGGTGGAGCAAGTGGCTACTCCGGAAGGCTATCAGCGCGACCCTGCATTGGTGATCAACTTTTATAATGAACGCCGGAAACAGTTGTTGGATGTGACGCCGAATCGCGGGCATGAATTATTGGCGGAGCTGGAAAAGAATTTCAGAGTAACGGTGGTAACGCAGAACATTGATAATTTGCACGAAAGAGCCGGAAGCAGTCATATTATTCATCTGCATGGTGAACTGACGAAGGTGTGTTCCAGTCGTGACCCTTACAATCCCCATTATGTAAAGGAATTAAAACCTGAAGAATACGAGGTGAAACTTGGAGACAAGGCGGGAGACGGAACACAGTTGCGGCCTTTTATAGTTTGGTTCGGCGAGGCGGTCCCCGAAATTGAGACAGCTATTCAATATGTGGAGAAAGCGGACATTTTTGTAATTATCGGCACTTCGCTTAATGTGTATCCTGCAGCGGGATTACTTCATTATGTACCGCGGGAAGCAGAGGTGTATCTCATTGACCCAAAGTCGGTGGATACACATACTTCTCGTCCGGTACATGTGATTCAGAAGGGAGCTTCTGAAGGAGTGGCTGAGTTGAAACAGTTGTTGGGCGTTTAAAACCCTTTCCTGTCTTTATTCCAGTTCAGAGGTAAAAATATGATTATTCCGGAGCACTTCCGAAATTTCGAGTGCGGTGATGCCACTGCACTCGATTCTTAATATTTTTTCCCAATCCTCAAAGTCTACATTCCATTTGTCGATTTGGGGATATTGTGCCAGAAGTTTCTCGATGCGTTTGATGTCGCATTTTCTGGTGATAGAAGTTCGAAAAATCAGAATCTTATTTTCCATGTCTTTTAGAGTTTTATTGATGTGAACGGAACTCTCGAATGGTCATATTGAAATATTGTCTGAAGTTGCGGCTTAATAGTGAAAGGCTGCTAAAACCGCATAGACGGGCAATTTCGGTGGCAGAAAGTTCCTTGTTCCTCTTTAATAATTGTGCTGCTTTTTCAATCCGGGTGCGTTTGATATAATCTGTGGGAGTTTCTCCTGTCAGAATAGTAAATACGCGATGGAAGTGGAAAGGTGAAAAACAGGCGATGCCTGCCATTTTCTGTAATGGTAGTGGCTGGTCTATGTTGTTATGGATGTAGTCGGTGACTTTGTTTATCCGTAACAGGTATTCTTGCTTATTTAATTCTTTCGTTTCCATATCTTTTTGCAAAGTAAAGGATAATAATTGCCGGAGAACTATCCTATTTTGCTAACTTCTCCGGCAGCTGGCAATTATCTTTTTTGTCCTATGTAGAATACATAACCATAATATTCTTTATACTTGTCATACAGACTCTGCTCATGCCGTTGCCCGGCAATGAGGTCTGCGGCTGCGGCATTTCCCGAGTATTCCTTCAAAAAAGCTTCCTGGGCCGGGAACTGGGGAGCATAGAAATGTTCTGTCCAACAGTTCTCCGGTAAAATGAAATGGGCTGTCAGTGTATAGCCGGCTTTCTCCATTTGTGCTATTTTTGTCGGGATAGTATCAATTTCCGGGTAATTGGCGAGCCAGAAGTCTTCTATTTCGGCAGGGCGTTCCGGGGTAAACCAGGAGGCTTCTGTTACGGCGATGAATCCGTCCTTTTTCAGGAATCTGTTCCATTCGTTCATGCCACGTTCGAATCCTATATTATAGATTGCGCCTTCGGACCAGATAAGATCGAGTTCTTCGTTTTGAAACGGCAGATTGTCCATTGAGCCGACAATGCCTTTTACTCTGTTTTCGCAATGGGTATTTGCTGCATTTCTGTTGAAGATCTCTATAAAATCGGGGAAAAGGTCGATGCCTGTAATCTGTCCTTTTGTATAGTTAGCTAATACCATTGTCTGTCCGCCTGTACCGCAACCAATATCGGCGATTTTGGCTTCGTCAGACAGTTCGTTGATGAAACTTACGGCTTTTTGTGTGACTTCGGGACTTCCGGGACCTTGGCGTTCTAATAACTTGAAGTAATTACATATCATTGTGAAATCGAAATCGTGGATTGATTTTAAATCGTTACTCATTGTTTTTTAATGTTTTAGGTGTACGCCAAATGAATGCATACAATGATGCCCGGCTCATTCGACTATACAAATTGTTTTAAAATTCAGATAATAGAATATAACTCTGACATGACTATGTCAGAGAAAACATAAGGGATAATCTGTAGTGAGAGGAAGACTAACAGATTATTTACAGAACGGAATCCTTACGGAATGAAAATGAGTTAAACATCCAATTTTTCTTTTAGTTCGTGGCAAAGATATGTTTTTTAGAGATAAACGTCCGTAAATTCTATAAAGAAAAATACTGTAAACGTGCATTTTAGCAAGAATCGTCAAGTGCATTTTTAGTACTTAGTCGAATAAATGATATAAAAAAAGGCTATGTATTGAAGTAATAATTAAGTATTATTTGTATTTTTGTAACTTGAAATCTAATTATATATTACATGAAAAGAAGCTTTATCTTTCTCTTGGGCCTTTTGTGTATTATAATGGTGGAGGCTAAAAACCATTACTTTAAACATCTGGGAGTTTCTGACGGATTATCTCAGGTTTGTATATTTTCAATTTATCAAGATGAGTTGGGTGCAGTATGGTTAGGCACTTCGGAGGGATTAAACAGATATAATGGTAAAGATGTAAAAATATTCCGTCCTTCGCAGGGAAATGAAGGTCTGACGAATAATGAGATCAATAAACTGTGTGGAGATAAAAAAGGAAGAATATATATTCGTTCGGGTAATGACTTGATAAAATTTGAACTTTATAAAGAACGGTTTACCTGTTTACTTCGGAATGATGTAAGAGATCTTTTCTGTAAAGAAGATACGTTGTGGGTTAGTTGCAAATCTGGTATCTATTATTATACAGCTGAAAGTTCAGAATTGACTTTTTTCACGAAATTACAGGGAGGAGTAGGTGCGGAAGGTATGATATATGTCGATAACGATTTTATATGGGTTGCTACCAATCATCTAGTTGCTATTTCGCGCAAAAATCCAAAGCAACAAAAGATACTAGCTTCATTCGACAGAGGTAGCCAATGTATTTCAGGAGATAGTGCGGGTAATATATGGGTAGGTACCTGGAACGGTTTGTATAAAATCTCCGCCAATAGGGAAATGACACGTTATATAAATTCTTCAGACAAAGGAGAATTGTCGGATAATCAGATTCGATGTGTATTGGAAGATGACTTCAAACATATATGGGTAGGTACTTTTCGCGGACTTGATTGTTATGATCCTACAATTGATAAATGGGAGCATTATACACGTTATGGTGATTCTCCAAACACCTTGAGCCACCACTCCGTTTTATCTCTCCACAAAGATATGCAAGGTAATATTTGGGTAGGAACTTATTATGGAGGTGTAAATGTCTTTAATCCGAGTAAGACTAGTAATCATTTTTACTATGCAGAGCCGTTGCAGGAAGACTGTTTGAGTTTTCCTGTCGTTGGAAAGATGGCGGAGGATAGTAGTGGAAGATTGTGGATTTGTACAGAGGGAGGAGGATTGAATTGTTATAATGCAGATACCGGGATATTTACTCGGTATCAACATCGGAAAGGTGATGCGAGTAGTGTGGGTAGTAATAATCTCAAGTCAATATTCTATCGAAAAGAAAATGAACGGCTATATGTTGGTGCTCATCTTGGGGGAATATTTGTGTTGGATCTGAAATCGAATAAAGGACATACGCTTCATAATATAGTAGGTGATCCCACATCATTACCGCATGAGATAGTGAACGATATTCAAGAGTATAAGGATGGGCTTGCTTTATTAACACAGGGAGGGGTTGCTTTTATGGATCCGGTGACTGAGAAATTTTCACCACTCTCGAATGATGTAAATGTCCGGAAGCTATTGAATAAAAGATATGCTTTTGAAACGTTCCTGATTGATAGTCGACAACGTATGTGGTTGGCATCGGTTAATGGAGGTGTTATTTGCGTGGATTTGCCTTCATCAAAAATAACTGAGTATGCAATGGATACTAATAATCCTTCTTCAATAGGACGATTTAAAGTTGTCCATATTTTTGAGGACAGTAGAGGAAGTGTATTCTTTTGTACGATAGGATCGGGTATATATGAATATCAAGAAGGGGAGCAATCATTTAAGTCATACAGTACTTCGAATCAATGTCTGCCGAGTGATTATTGTTATTATATCTGTGAATCTGTTGAAGATCATCGTTTATTTATTCTTCATGGAAAAGGACTTTCTATTTTTAATAGAGAGAAAGGAGAAGTTGAAAATACCTATCACCTGTTTAATCAGACTTATAGTCAGGGATCTGCTTTGTATCTAGATAAGAATGGAACTCTTTTTATTAGCGGTACTAATGGCTTGGCTTTATTCCAGAAGCAATCTTTATATGCTTTACCTTCCAAGAGTCTTTTGAATTTTGATAAATTGTTTATTTTCAATGAAGAAATTTGTCCTAATGACCAGTCTGGTATTTTGACTGATATACTGGCGAAGACATCGGATATTTATTTAAGCTATAAACAAAATAATATAACTGTTGAATTTGCATCCTTTAATTATAATAATGATCGTAACCGTTTATTTGAGTATCGTTTAGAAGGATTTGATAAGGCTTGGACTCAAACCACTGGTACAACAATAACTTATACGAATTTACCTCCTGGTGAATATATACTTAGAGCCCGTCCATTAGCTGGTAAAGAAAATCTGGATGAGGAAGTTCATTTGAATATACATGTTTCTGCTCCTTTTTATGCCACTGTCTGGGCCTATTTTTTCTATCTTCTATGTTTGCTAGGGGTGATGATTGCATTTATTCGTTTCAAAACTCGTCAGGCTGCTTTAAAGTCCTCTTTGGAGTTTGAAAGAAAGGAAAAAGAGAGGATTGAAGAACTGAATCAGGTAAAATTACGTTTCTTTACGAATATCTCTCATGAATTCCGTACCCCATTAACACTCATTCTTGGACAGATTGAGGTATTGATGCAGATGGATTTGGGCACAACTATTTATAACCGTATCCTTCGCATTTATAAAAATGCATGGCATATGCGGAATCTGATATCAGAATTGCTTGATTTTCGTAAACAGGAACAAGGTTATTTGAAACTTAAGGTTGAAGAACAGAATCTGGTCACATTTACGCGACAGATTTATATGTGTTTCTATGAGTATGCACAAAAAAAAGAGATTACGTATCGTTTTGATAATGTAGAAGAAACAATTTCTGTCTGGTTTGATTCAAAACAATTACAGAAAGTTATTTTTAATTTATTGTCGAATGCTTTTAAATACACACCCAATAAAGGAAGTATAAGGGTAGAGGTAAGAATGCTTGCTTCTCAAGCGATTGTGTCGGTATGTGATACAGGAGTCGGCATTCCGGAAGAACATATTTCAAAGATTTTTGAGAGATTTTATCAAACAGATAATTCTTCTTCGTTCACATTAGGAACGGGCATAGGATTGGCATTGGCTAAAGGAATAATGAATATGCATCATGGAAAGATTGATGTAGAAAGTACTGTGGGAAAAGGTACTAAATTCACGTTATCTCTTCCTTTGGGAAATCGTCATTTTAGTGATGAAGAAATGGCTACTGTAGAAAGTAGAGAGTCAGTAATTATTTCCGAGGCGGTTCCTATGCTTCCCTTTGAACAAATAATGGATGTGGAAGAAGAAAAAACGAAAGTACAAGAGAATATTAAGGAAGAAGATAAACCCATTATTCTTTTGGTAGATGATAATGAAGAATTGTTGTCTATGCTGGAAGATTTGTTTTTGCCGATATATAAGGTATATATTGCACATGATGGACGTGAAGGACTGGAAATGGCACGACAAATTCAGCCGGACTTGATTATAAGTGATGTGATGATGCCTGAAATGTCTGGTAAAGAATTATGTTATAAGATTAAAACCAATGTGGAACTTTCTCATATTTCTGTGATTTTATTAACGGCTCAGACTTCTGTTGAGTATGTTGTGGAGGGGTTAATGTTTGGTGCAGATGATTATGTAACGAAACCATTTAATGTAAAAGTATTGATTGCTCGTTGTAATAATCTGATTAAAAATAAAAAACGTTTGATAGCACATTATGCAGGTAAGACCATTACGGAGTCTCCGGTGACAGAAGCTATAAATGAAAGAGATAAGGAATTATTAGCGAAATGTGTGAATATTATTAAGGAGAACTTTGAAAATCCTGCTTTTGATGTTACTGCTCTTGCTTCCGAACTCTGTGTGGGACGTAGTAAACTATATATGCAATTCAAACAAATGACCGGATTGACTCCGAATGAGTTTATTCTAAAAATAAAGTTGGATGAGGCAATGTCTTTATTGAAGAACCATCCGGAATTAAATATCTCGGAGATTTCTATACGGTTAGGGTTTTCTTCTCCACGTTATTTCAGTAAATCTTTCAAAGCATTTTTTGGGGTCGCTCCGCAAACTGTAAGAAGTAGGAAGAAAGAATAATGTGTTTTTCATCTACTATCAAATTATACATGACATCCACTAATATTGTACATAAGAGGTCTTATTAAATTGGAGAAAAGGCTAAAATATGACCAAATCTTCCATTTTAGGTGTTCATTTTTTCCATGTGGATTCATACGTCTACTTTTTGTAATATTTGTATTTATAGGTATTGTGTTTCTCCTCTACTTTTACATCGCTTTAATTTAGTTTTAGTACATAAAATCAACAAGTTAATTAAACAAGTATGAAGGGCACAAAAAATGGAAATAAAATTTTTATAATTACTGAAAATCAGACCAATGCATTAAGAGAAGAAATTAATATGGCTGATTATAAAAAAAACGGTAATAGATGTGGCGGCTATGACCGATGAAATATGAGAAGATTTCAAGCAATCAAAGACTTCTAATTATACTCATTATAATATAACTTATCACATGAAAAGCAAATTAATAACATTATTCTTACTATTAGTTACTATTGGTTCGATAACCTCCGCTCAGGGAATTAAAGAAGAAATCTCTTTAAAATATGGAGCAACGAATGAGGGGAAGCGACAGGATCCTGCAATGCAAAAATTCCGGGATAATCGTTTGGGAGCCTTTATTCATTGGGGATTGTATGCCATTCCTGGGGGTGAATGGAACGGGAAAATGTACGGTGGGGCTGCTGAATGGTTGAAAAGCTGGGCAAAAGTACCTGCTGATGAATGGCTGAAACTGATGGATCAATGGAATCCTACCAAATTTGATGCAAAGAAGTGGGCAAGAATGGCTAAAGAGATGGGAGCTAAGTATGTAAAGATAACAACGAAGCATCATGAAGGTTTCTGTTTGTGGCCGAGTAAATATACTCAATATACGGTAGCGAATACTCCTTATAAAAAAGACTTGTTGGGCGAAATGGTAAAAGCCTACAACGATGAAGGTATTGATGTACATTTCTATTTTTCAGTGATGGATTGGAGCCATCCGGATTATCGTTACAGTATAAAATCTGAAGAAGATAGTATTGCGTTCAGCCGTTTTCTGGAGTTTACAGACAATCAATTGAAAGAACTGGCCACACGTTATCCTACAGTGAAAGATTTCTGGTTTGATGGTACATGGGATGCAAGTATTAAGAAGAATGGTTGGTGGACAGCTCATGTGGAACAAATGCTGAAGGAGATGCTTCCGGGGGTTACTATTAATAGCCGTCTGCGTGCCGATGATAAAGGAAAACGTCATTTCGATAGTAATGGTCGTTTGATGGGAGATTATGAATCAGGTTACGAACGTCGTTTACCCGATCCAGTAAAAGACCTTAAGGTTACACAATGGGATTGGGAGGCTTGTATGACTGTACCCGAAAACCAATGGGGATATCATAAAGACTGGTCATTGAGTTATGTCAAAACTCCGATTGAAGTACTTGATCGTATTGTACATGCTGTTTCTATGGGAGGAAATATGGTTGTAAACTTTGGTCCTCAAGCAGATGGAGATTTTCGTCCGGAAGAAAAAGCTTTGGCGACTGCTATCGGCAAATGGATGAGTCGTTATGGAAAGGCCGTTTATGCCTGTGATTATGCCGGATTCGACAAGCAGGATTGGGGATATTACACACGCGGTAAAAATGGTGAAGTGTATATGGTGGTATTCAATCAACCATATAGTGAACGTTTGATAGTAAAAACCCCGAAAGGAATTTCAGTTGAAAAAGCTTCTTTATTAGATACTAACGAAGATATCAAAGTTGTTGAAACAGCTCGTAACGAATATAATGTATCTGTTCCTAAAAAGAATCCGGGTGAACCTTATGTAATTCAGCTTAAAGTTCGTGCAGCTAAAGGAACAAAAAGTATTTATCGGGATGCTTTAACATAAATCAAAAGAGGATTGTAATATGAAGTTCAAATTTACATTCGTTTTGTTAGTATTGATCGGGCAGTTTTTCTCTCTCACTGCCCGGGAAGTGACCTCTTTCAATGAAGGTTGGTTATTCAAACGCGGTCCTTTTTCGGAAGACCCAGTAAAAGTTGTTGCTCAATGGGAGGGGAAATGGGAAACTGTAAATCTGCCTCATACCTGGAATGCTAAAGATATGCAGGTAAAGGCTGCTTCTTTTTATGAAGGAGTTGGCTATTACAAGAAAAAACAATTCTTTAATGAAGAATTGAAAGGGAAGCGTGTGTTTCTTCGATTTGAAGGTGTGGGCGCAAACACCGAGGTATATGTTAACAGTAAGCTTGTAGGAACCCATAAAGGAGGTTATAGTGCTTTTGCTTTTGAGATAGGAACAGCTTTGAAATTTGGAGCTGAGAATGAAATCATGGTAAAAGCTGATAATACTGCACGACCGGATGTTATTCCGGTGAATCATAGCCTTTTCGGAGTGTATGGAGGTATTTATCGCCCGGTATGGCTAATTGTTACTGAGCAAAATAATATAACAGTTACCGATTGTGCTTCTCCAGGTGTTTATATTACTCAGAAAAATGTTTCGAAACGTTCTGCAGATATTACTGTAAAAGTAAAATTAGACAATGGCAGCCTTACTCCTGCGAATTTAGTACTTGAAAATACTCTCTATACCCAAGAAGGAAAGAGAGTTGCTTCACATCGCCTTCCTTTGGAATTAACTCCTCAAGGAACGCAAACTTATTTTTCAACTTTTAAATTGAACAAACCTCATCTTTGGCAAGGACGTAAAGATCCTTATTTGTATAAAGTCGTTTCACGTTTGGTAGCAGAAGGAAGGGTCATTGATGAAGTTATCCAGCCTTTGGGTGTTTGTAAGTTTGAGGTTGTTGCCGGTAAAGGATTTTATTTGAATGATGAGAAATATCCGATGTATGGTGTAACCCGTCATCAGGATTGGTGGGGATTAGGAAGTGCTTTGACTAATAAAGAACATGATTTTGATTTAGCACAGATAATGGACGTAGGAGCCACAACTGTCCGTTTTGCCCATTATCAACAATCAGATTATCTCTATTCTCGTTGTGATTCTTTGGGATTGGTCATTTGGGCTGAAATCCCTTTTGTGAATCGTGTGACAGGCTACGAAGCGGAAAACGCGCAGTCTCAGCTTCGTGAGTTGATTCGTCAGAGTTTTAATCACCCTTCTATCTATGTTTGGGGGTTGCATAATGAGGTATATCAACCTCACGAATATACAGCCGGGCTGACGCAAGCACTTCATAATCTTGCCAAGACAGAGGACCCGGATCGTTATACTGTAGCTGTCAATGGTTTCGGACATGCTGAACATGCAGTGAATCAGAATACAGATATTCAGGGGATGAACCGCTATTTCGGATGGTATGAGAAGAAGCTACAAGATATTGAACCATGGGTGAAAGGATTGGAAGAAAAGTACCCGTGGCAAAAGCTGATGTTGACAGAATATGGTGCGGATGCCAATTTGGAACATCAGACTGAATATCTCGGTGATGCATTGAATTGGGGAAAACCTTTTTATCCGGAAACATTCCAGACTAAAACGCATGAATATCAATGGAGTGTTATTTCGAAACATCCTTATATCATTGCTTCTTATCTATGGAATATGTTTGATTTTGCTGTGCCGATGTGGAGTCGGGGTGGTGTACCTGCTCGTAACTTGAAAGGCTTGATGACTTTTGACCGGAAAATCAAGAAGGATTCTTATTATTGGTATAAAGCCAACTGGAGCAAGGAGCCTGTATTGTATTTGACGCAGCGCCGAAATGCGGATCGTGAGCGGAAACAGACCTCTGTGACAGTTTATTCTAATATTGGTACTCCTATAGTATATCTTAATGGTAAAGAATTGACTGGTATTCGCAAGGGATATACTGATGTACATTATGTTTTTGATAATGTAACACTGGAACAAGGTAAAAATGTAATAAGAACCGTTGCAACACATAACGGAAAAGAATACACGGACGAAATTGAATGGAATTATACAGGAGAAAAGAAACGCAATGCTGACTCGCGTGAGAATAAGAACGAACATGCTGGTTGGTAATTGCTTGTTTAGAATATATAAAACAATATTGTTGAATCTTTAAATATGAAAGCCTATGTGAAACTATGATCTTACATCAATTCGAAAAAACACTTAGAATTAAAAATGTTATGGAATAAAAAACATCTAAATTACTTATGGAATACAAGAAATTTTATTTATTAATTATCGTATGCCTCTTTTCTATAGGAATATTCGCTCAGAGCGGTACAGAGAAGATTAGCATTTCGTTTAGTAAAATACCTTTAAAAGAAGCTATGGCAAGAGTAGAGAAGGCTTCGGGGTATTTGTTCTCTTATGATGCGACTGAAATAAATGCAGAACAATTGGTAAGTCTGAACTGCAAGAATGAAGAAGTGCGTCTGGCGCTTCGTAAAATGTTTGAACCGACTAATATTACGTTCAAATTTCAGAATAAACAAATAGTATTGTCGCTTTCTTCTAAAGAAACGTTGAGTTCTAAGAAAGGAGCGACCAAAACTGTCACTGGTACCGTTTCCGATGGAGCAGGGGAGCCTATTATTGGTGCCACAGTAATAGTGAAAGGCACTATTAACGGTGTATTAACCGATATGGATGGTAAATACACTATTAAAGCAAGAGAAGGTGAAGTTTTGGAATTCCGCTATATTGGTTATAATAGTGTTGAACAGAAAGTAAAGGATAAAAGTGTTATCAACATTGCTATGGCGGAATCGAATGTAAATCTGGATGACGTTGTTGTTATTGGTTACGGTTCACAAAAGAAAGAAAGTGTAGTATCTTCTGTGAATACAATGAAACCTGCAGAGATTGCTATACCAACGCGTAGTTTATCAAATACGATTGCTGGTCAGGTTGCTGGTGTGATTGCCATTCAACGTTCTGGAGAACCGGGAAATGATGATGCCGATTTTTGGATTCGTGGTCAAAGTTCATACGCAGGTGGTACGAGTCCATTGGTGTTGGTGGATGGTGTTCCTCGTAGCATGAATGATCTTGACACAGATGAAATTGAGACATTTACTGTCTTGAAAGATGCTGCTGCTACTGCTGTATATGGTTCTGAAGGTGCTAATGGTGTAGTTTTGATTACAACAAAACGTGGGCGTGCACAAAAAACTATTATCAGCTTCAACGCACAATATAGTATTGCTACTCCTACCCGTATGCCGGAGTTGATGAACTCTTGGGATTATTTATCAATGTGGAATGAAGCGTCTTGGAATGATGCGGGTAATCCTAATTGGGATAATTATGTGCAAAATAGCGCTCCATACAGTGCAGAAGCGTTGGCAAGGTATCGGGATGGAGTTGATCCGGATTTATACCCGAATTCTATTTGGACCGACTTATTATCTAATAACACGCAGAATCAACGTTATACAGTGAATCTGCGAGGAGGTTCGGAAAAAACTAAGTTCTTTGTATCAGGAGCTTATTATAAGGAAAATGGTATGTTTAAATCGAATCCATTGGATGACTACAATGCCAATATCGGATTGGAACGTTATAATTTGCGCTCCAATGTAGATATGGATATTACTCCGACGACCAAACTTTCCGTTGATATGAGTGGACAATACAGAACTCAAAATAACCCCGGAAATTCTTCTGACCAGATTTTTAAACATATCATACTTTTCCCGACTCATTTGGTACCTTTTACATGGTCGGACGGGACTGCTGCAGTTTGTGATACAGATGCGGATGGACGTTATAATCCTTATAATTTACTTAATTATTCCGGTTATTCTAAAAAATGGTCTGTAGCAATGCAAACTAAGGCAACTTTGAGACAAAAACTCGACTTCATAACGAAAGGACTGTCTGTTCAAGGTAGTATAAGTTTTGATGCAGATTTCAGTTCTACTTTAAAACGTTCGGCGAGTCCGGATAAATATACTGTTACCGGTAGAGATGAAAACGGTTTACTTATCAAAAAACTATTTTCAGAAGGTAGTCCGCTTGGGGAAGCTTCTGTTAGCACAAGCAGTGGTACTAAAAAATTATATATTGAAGCGCAGTTGAACTACGAACGTACTTTTGCCAAGAAACACGCTGTTACAGGAACTTTTGTATACAATCAAAAGGAAACTCAATACCAAGGTTCTAGAAAATCTTCTGGAGCGGAAGAAGTAGGCGGGTTAAAACTGTTGCCTTATCGTAAACAGAATATTGTAATGCGTGGTACTTATGCTTATGATAATCGTTATGTATTAGAAGCTAGTTTTGGTGCAACGGGTAGTGAAAACTTCGCTCCTGGTAATCGTTGGGGTATTTTCCCGGCAGTAGGTGCCGCTTGGAATGTACATGCTGAGAAATTTATGCAAAAGGAGAATATCTTGGATATTCTTAGCAAATTACGTTTGAGAGCTTCTTACGGTCTTACAGGAAATGATAATACAGGAAGTGACCGTTTTGTATATAGAGAACTATTGACTGATAGCGGTAGTCAAAATGTCGGCTTGAATCCCGGTACTAATGGTGGTCCTACTAATGATATGGGAAGAATTTATGAAAACACATTTGCTGCTCCATATATTAGTTGGGAAATAGAGAAGAAAAGCAATTTCGGTATTGACATGGGATTATTCCGTGGTCGTGTTGATATTACTGCTGATTATTTTCATAATCGACGGGAAGATATTTTGATTCAGCGTGTAACTATTCCTACGGCTACTGGTTTCCGTCAAAATCCATGGCAGAATTTTGGTGTCACGACTAATGAAGGTTTTGATGCTAGTATTACAGTTAAACATAATATCGGAAAAGACTGGGTGCTTTCAGCCAGAGGTAATGTAACATACGCTGTTAACAAGATTATAGAAAAGGATGAGATTCCACAGGCTTATCCATGGCTTGCTCAAACTGGTACTTCTATCGGGACAAATAAAATATATGTAGCGGAAGGATTATTTACCAATCAGGATTTTATTATTACTGAAAAATCAGATGGTAGCTATAATTATAAATTAAAAGATGGAATTGCTACTTATGCTGCTGATGTGAAGCCTGGTGATATTAAATATAAAGACTTGAATGGTGATGGTACTATTGACGATAATGACCAGACTTATTATAGCGGCATTTATCCAAATAATCCGCAACTTGTTTATGGCTTCGGACTGAATGTACAATATAAAGGTATTTATGCTGGTGTATTTTTCCAGGGAGTAGGTAAAACATCCGTTAACTTGAAAGCTAACACTAGTTATTTTGTCCCATTTGCTAATGGAAAAGACCAGTCTTCTGCACGTGTACAGGCTGCCGACCATTGGACTGCAAGTGATCCCAATAATATGAACGTTTTATATCCTCGTTTACACACCAATGAGTATAGTAATAATACGCTGAATAGTACATGGTGGTACAGAGATGGGAGTTTTCTCCGTCTGAAAAATGTCGAATTGGGTTATCAGTTTGATAAAAAATTGGTGCAGAGATGGAAAATGCAGAACCTCCGTATTTATGTGCAGGGAAGTAATCTTGCTGTGTGGGATCACGTTAAAATGTGGGATCCGGAAATTGGAAACAGCGGTGCAAGATATCCGATTAACGCGACCTGGACTTTCGGTCTTGATGTGACTTTTTAACCAATAATCAATTATAAGAATAATTAATTATGAATATTATAAAAACAGTATGTACAGCAACTGTCGTATTAATGACAGGTATGTTGACCTCTTGCTCAGATTATTTGGATGTTTCTAAAGAACTTGCTCAAAATCTAGACAAGGAAGAAGTTTTTTCCAAAGCTAAATATATTAAACAATGGTATGGAGAAATCTATCAAACTTGTCCGAACTATTCGGAAGCGGGTTTGGATGTACAAAATTCAAATGGAACCGTTAATGCGCAAGCTATCTATTCAGGAGAAATCGTTTGTGCTCATCCTAATGTGTTGAAATTTGGACAGAATACTTTTACTCCTAGTAGTACCACTCACAACCGTTGGTGGAATTGCTATAAACAAATTCGCCAGGCAATGATCTTTTTGGATATGGCACCTGAAAGCATAGGTGATCCGATCAATGCTGATGGTTATATTTCAGTAGAAGAGATGCGTCGTTATAAGGCGGATGTTACTTATCTGCTTGCTTACAACTATTTCTTGTTATTTGAATTCTATGGTCCTACACCTATTATTCCCGAGACTGCTGATCCTTCGGATGAGAACCTTGATTATGCACGTGCATCTGTTGACGAAATGGTAGGACATATTGATCAGTTATTAGAATCTGTTATAAATGGTGAATATAAAGATGATCTGCCTGAAACGATAAAAACTGGAACAGGGGATGATACTAGTCATGACAATAGTATGTACAATCTTCGTGAAATCCTGCGTCCTACAAAAGCGGCTGCTTTAGCATTACGTGCACGTTTGTGGGTATATGCAGCTTCTCCTCTGTTTAATGGAGGCTATAAAGAAGCGTTGAGTTTGACAAATCATGATGGAAAGCGTCTTTTCCCCGATCGTGATGATAACAAATGGCAAACTGCCAAGACGCATCTTGAAGCTTTGTTGAGATTTGCCGAAGCACATGGTATGGATCTTTATTATTCCAAAGAGAGAGATCCTCATACATCAATATATGAATTGTTCCAATATTATAACGATGAGATTCTTTGGGCTAACGGAAATAACGATTATAATGATGGCGTCACTGCTAAAATGGAAGCTCGCACAATCCCCGGAGATATTCCTAGTGCTATGGGTAATGTCGGTTTTTATCAGAATATTGTCGATTTGTTCTTTACGGATAGTGGATTGGATATCAGTGAAGACCCTGATTATAATGAAAACGGATTCACAAATTGGGTAAATGTTTGTAATAATAAACAACATGTAGACAAGCACATCTTCAATATGTATGTTAATCGCGAGCCTCGTTTTTATGCTGATGTTACATACGAAGGAAAGAGCTGGCATATACAAAGAAGCAGTTACTCAGATTGGGGAGCTTATTTTAGTAAAGGTGGTGCAGGCTATAGAGATAACACTATGCATGCACGTGCAGGCTATTTACTTTATAAGTTTAATAACCGTACATTACTGAAAGAAGGATCGAATCCTACGGACTGGGGACGTCCTTGGATCTATTTCCGTTTAGCAGATTTCTACTTGTACTATGCAGAAGTATGTAATGAGATAAATCCGAACGATGAAAATATAATTAAGTATCTGGATTTAGTACGTGAACGTGCTGGTATTCCTGGGTATAAGGAACTGGCTACGAAGTCTGCACCTTATGGGAAGAATATTATAGGAAATCAGGATTTACAGCGTGAAGCTATCTATCGTGAACGTATTATTGAAATGTTGGGAGAAGGAAACTATTATTTTGACATGCATAGATGGATGCGTGCTGGATGGTCACAAGATGAGGCTACCGGTGAATGGATCAAAGATAATGAGGATAAATTGTTAATACGTTATGGTATGGACATCAATAAAGCAGCAGTAAAAACATACAATAGTGCTAAAAACACTGCAATTGAATTTTATGATAAAATTGGTGAAGATTCATACTACAACCGTATTGTGGTAGATAGATATCCATGGTCAAAAGCTATGTTGCTTTATCCTGTACCTTACAATGAAATGCAGAAGAGTAAATTGACGGTTCAAAATCCGTTATGGAATTAATCGTATGACAGTTTGATAAACAAAGGCAGAGACCGGGCTCTTTTGTTCCGACTTTGCCTTTGCTTTACATGTTATTCATACTGGACTACCTTAAATATAAACTCTTGCATAAAATAAGTTAACGTAAAATATCGAAATGAGGTCATGAAAAATACAAAAATACCTATCATAAAAGGCCATTGGTGTAAGTTGAAGGTAATCTTATTATCTTTGCTTTATCCTTGTTTAGGCTATTCATGTAGTGACAGTGCAAGTTCGGCTATTCCTGATGATTGGATTACAATTTCTACAGAGTCCGTGAGTTTTCCTTATGAGGGAGGGACAGAAAAACGTGAGTTCGTATTGGGGCAAGGATTGGACATAAACCAGATAGCATCAACTTTAAGTAATAAGGGAGAAGATTGGCTGACCGCCCTTGTTGAAAATGGTAAAATGACGATTGTATGCGAACGTTCTTTTGCAGAGAGAGTCAGAAGTTCTGTATTGACATTGATGTATGATGACAATCATAAATGTAATATCACAATTTCTCAAGAAGCAGCTCCTAGTTCTGCTGACAAATTAATAAAAGTAATTGGCGGCGAGGCCACTTCTGAGGAAACGCAAGGTAAAGATACAGACCAGAATCCGTTGACCTTAAAGATGTCCTATGATGGAAATAAGAAAACATATTTTAATTCCGCGTTTGGGCAGGTCTCATATCCATTTTCTATCAGATATGAACTGGAGAAGGGGCATACACTGAATAGTATCGTTTATACTCCACGTACTGACTCCGGAAACAAATGGGGCTCATTCGATCAATTTACAGTGGAAGTTTCGACAGCCGATAAACCGGATGATTTTGTGAAAATAGGTGATTATGCAAGAGGTAATGGGGTGCATACGCCATTTACCATAAAGTTGTCATCACCTGTGGAAGATGCTAAATTTGTTCGTTTTACCATAACTAAAGCCTATGAGGATAGAGTAAGCTGTGCTGAGATGGAATTTTATGAAGCTAGTAGTAATAAATTTGATCCAGCTACAATTTTTGCTGATAATATGGGTTTACAGCTTAAAGCTGGCGTGACAGAAAAAGCAGATTAAGCAAATCCCTAATGAATATTTGAAAGAATTGGGACTTGCTTTGCTAAGTGGAAACTATGAGTCTGCTTATCGATTGGCGGATTACCGTCCTTACCAGAATCCAGCAGTAATGGCTACGGCTAATAAGACATCTAAATACAGCCTGAGAGATAATCCGACTGGAATTTATGCAAAAGCGGGTGAGACCTTGGCTATATTTGTCGATGATATTTATGAGGGTGGTAGAATTTCGATGCTTATTCAAGATCTGAACGGTGGTTACAACAATTCGAAAACCTACGAGTTGTCGGAAGGATATAATGAGATAACAGTAGAGGTCGGTGGTTTAATTTATATTTTGAATCATGTAAATGATGACATTCCTCTCCGGCTTGAAGATGCTGATAATGATCAGAAAAGGAATATTGAGGCAAAGACGGTAAAAGTGCATTTTGCGAATGGAAAAGTAAACGGTTATTTTGATATTCAGAAAAACAAGGAAAGTGATTGGGCTCAGATTCGCGACAATGCAAAGTATCAGGAAATAGATATCTTGGGAGAATACTCACATTTGACGTGGAGAATATCTGACTTCAAAAAGTACAATACAGAGATAACGAAGACTATTGAAAATTTGGATCGTCTGGTATATTTGGAGGAAGAGTTTATGGGACTTGTTAAATATGGTAAGATGTTCAATAACCGGATGCATTTTTCTATTGACTACAAGGCAAAGAGCCCGAACGCATCAGATTATCGTACAGTTTATAATGCTAGTGATTACTATGCGGAACCGTTCTGTAAACCAGAAAATTTTCCTACTCGTTGTTGGGGACCTGCGCATGAAGTAGGTCATTGCAATCAGACACGTCCGGGGTTGAAATGGGCCGGTTTGACTGAAGTTACCAATAACATTATGTCGCTTTTTATACAGACATCATTCGGTCGTCCTTGCAAGTTGTTGGTTGACGGATGTACGTTGAAAGATGAGAACGATCAGACATTGGGAACGTATAATAATATTTATCAAGGCGCTACATCATTGATAGTGGATGGTAAACGTCCTCATTGTCTTCCTGGTATTGCAAATATTACTCGTGAAACTCAACTTGTACCATTTTGGCAGCTCAAACTGTACATGATAGATGTATTAGGAAAAACTGATTTTTATCATAAATTATATGAATATTTTCGTACTCATGAGAGTCCGAGTGACAAGGGTGAGAATCAAGGTATGAACCAGCTGGATTTTGTACGTCAGGTATGTGACATTTCAGGATTGAATATGCTCGATTTCTTTGAGAAGTGGGGATTCTTATATCCGGTTAAAACTACACTGAATGATTATGGAAATAAAGCATTCGAAATCACAGAAGAACAGATTAGGCTGTTGAAGGAGGAAATTAACGGAAGGGGGTATGAAATGCCACATCCAAACGTTCATCAGATAACGGAAATCAATTTGGATGATTATAAATGATTGAATAATAAATGATCTATAATAATTAAAATTTAAGAATATGAAGAATATAAATAATATATTATCAGTGATATTATTGTTGTTTGCAGGATTTTTTGTTGCTGCCTGTGATGACGAAGAAACAGTTGTCGTTCCAGATAACTGGATAACTGTGTCAACAGATCCAATGACTATTGGTTATGAAGGAGGAAGTTTGACATGCGACTATACGTTGGCCAAAGGGCTTGATGCGAGTGTGGTATATATTATAAATCATGAAAGTTGGTGCTTAGGCTATATCAAGGATAGTAAGATAATGATAGATGTAGATTTGTCGGAGAATATAAATGGGCGTACAGCTAAGATGTCTTTGATTTATGATGAAAGTCATCAAGTGGAACTTGTTGTAGAACAAGGGAAGGCTCCGACGGTACTGGTTGAAAGTATTGATAAAAGTGCTATGCCAGAATCTATTAATATAAATGAGACGTTGGATCTGAATACGGTAGTAAAAGTATTACCAACTAATGCAAGTTATCAAAACCTGGCCTTTACTCTTGCAGAAGGTAGTGAAGCATTCGTTGAACTTTCAGAGTCAGGTGTGGTTAAAGGAGTTGCTGCAGGTGAAGCAAAAATTAATGTTGCTGCAGTTGATGAGAGTGGAGTAACGGATGTTATAACATTGAATATCATTGGTAATATTAGGTTAAATCGTGATTCTTGGACAGTTTCTACTTCCATTACTTATAAAAATGGAAATAATTATGTGACAGATGGAACTACGGGTAATCCTGAACATCTTTTTGATAATAAAACGACGACTTATCTCTCATTGGTGAAACCTGGTAAGAGTTATGGAAGCGACTATACGGCTGCGGGTATAAACGAACCTCTTTATTTTGTTGTTGATATGGGAGCGGAACAAACTTTTAATTATTTTACATGGATGCATAGATCTACTAATGGGTACAATTATTTGCGAGCATGGGGAATCTCGATGTACGGAAGCAATGACGGTAAGAATTTTATTGAAATAAAATCCGATATTGATATACCTTATGAAAATAATACGGATGAGATTGTAATTGCTATTCCGGAATCTACTTATAGATATGTTAAAGTACAGTTTGTGAAGTGGAGTGATCTAGTAACCGGTTCAACTAGTGGTGGAACATTGCAGGTTGCCGAATTTGGACTTGGTCGTGAACTCTAATCCGACAGTTTGAAATAGGTCCTTATACACAGAGGGCACTTTCTAAAGTAGTTGCTTAACAGGCTTCATACTTTTTGAAGTGTCTCTTTTTATTTCTTTATAAGAGTAAAGTAATAATATCATTAATTATTCTATGTAGAAAATAAATTGTTGATATATGATGTTTTAATACAAGACTGTATGAGAAAAAAGTTTATTAAATCCATTCTTATTGTATTTGTATTGATAACCCAGTTATCTTTATTGAAGGCACAGACGCAAGAAATAGATCTGTCTGGTCAATGGGGATTTCAAACTGACCTGATGGATTTTCGACGCGGTTCTTTGGATATTCGTTATATGCATCGCTTGCAGGAGAGCATCCTTCTACCAGGGATTACGGATGACTATAAAATTGGTTATAAATCTCCTTATCGTCACATTGACCGTTTGACTCGTGTGTATGAGTATATGGGGCCGGCTTGGTATCAACGTGAAATAACTATTCCAAAAGAGTGGAAAGGCAAACGTATTTTTATATCTTTCGAACGCGTACACTGGTTGAGTTCTATTTATGTAGACACAAAGGAAGTCAGTAAAATAGACTATATCAGTGTTCCCCACAATCACGAACTGACAGATTTCGTGAAACCGGGTAAGACGCATCTTATTACTGTATGCGTTGATAATCGTTATCAATACAATACCCATAAATGGGATCATGCTCATTCGGAATATACTCAAATAAACTGGAATGGGATTTTGGGGGAAATGAAACTGGTAGCTCTTGATCCTGTATATATTGAGGATATGCAACTGTATCCGAATGTATCGGAGCATTCAGTCAAAGTCAGGGTGAAGATATTGAATCACACTCATAAACTCGTTACAGGGAGGGCATTTTTTACAATTTCCGGCGAACAATATAAGCAGACTAGAGAGACAATGGTTTCTGGGAATGATTCAGTATTTTACGTAGAAGATATCATAGCGTTAGGTAAAGATATTCGGTTGTGGGATGAGTTTACTCCTAATCTCTATACGTTGCAATGTGATCTGGCAACGACTACGGGTAGTACAAACTATCAACATACACAGTCCGCTACCTTCGGAATGCGTGAAATAAAGGCAGATAGAGACAATATTCTGATTAATGGTCATCGGGTACATGTGCGTGGAACAGTAGAAAATGCAGTATTTCCTAAAACAGGTTATGCTCCAGTGGATGATGCTTCGTGGGAACGTATATTAACGATTCTGAAAGAATATGGTATGAACCATATGCGCTTCCACTCCTGGTGTCCTCCTGCTGCGGCATTTCGGACAGCGGATAAACTAGGAATTTATCTGGAGGTGGAAATGCCGATGTGGGGTAAAGATGCCCAACCCGATGAGAAACGTTATGACTTTTTCCGTCGTGAACAAAAAGCTATCTTGAAAGAATATGGGAATCACCCCTCTTTTGTTCTTTACTGTAATGGTAATGAGATAACCGGTAATTTTGATTTTATAGAAGAACTAACCCATTATGGGAGGGTCAGTGACAAACGCAGGCTATTTAGTGGTTCGACAGCCCGTACACGTGTGAAGTCTGACCAATTTTACATCACTCATCAAACGCCTAAAGGACATATGGCTATATACGAAGGACGGCCATATACTGATTGGGATAAAAATAAAGAATTGGGCATTGATGTGCCTGTGATCTCTCATGAGTCGGGACAGCGTTGCATATATCCTAACTTCAAGGAGATTCCAAATTTTACCGGTCCGGTTCAAGCTCGAAACTTTGAAGTTTTCCGTGAATCATTGGCGGCAAACGGTATGTTGGATCAAGCAGATGATTTCTTCCGTGTATCAGGGGCTCAGACTGTACTGGAATATAAAGATGTTATTGAAGCTGAACTTCGTACTTCTCTTAAATCCGGTTTTCAACTTCTGGCCTTGAATGATTTTACAGGACAGGGATATGCTCCGGTTGGTATTCTCGACCCGTTTTGGGAGTCTAAAGGTTTGATTACTCCTGAAAAATTCCGTGAGTTTTGTGCACCCACTGTTGCTTTACTACGTTTTCCTAAACGAGCCTATTATTGTGATGAAACTTTTGAAGGGAAGGCAGAAGTGTATAATTATAGTCCCTCTATCTTGAAAAGTGCAAAAGCTAAGTGGTGGATTACCGATGCTTCCGGCAGAGTTCTGAAATCCGGTAGACTGAAGACACAAAGAATAGGAAACTATGGTGTCTTTCCACTTGGAACGTTTCAGTATATGTTGAATTCGGTGACTGCTCCGCAGAAATTAACCATACATCTGTCCGTTGGTGACAAAGTTCATAATAGTTGGGATATATGGGTCTATCCCCATCATAAAGATTTGATGCAGACAACGCCTGATGTATTATATACAACAACCTATGATGCGAAAGCGAAACAATATCTCCAAGAAGGGAAAAAAGTTGTTCTTTGTCCGAAGCCGAACAAAGTGAAAGGGCGTAAGTCTGTATTTCACAATCATTTTTGGAATCCGATTATGTTCAAATGGGCACCAACGACACTGGGTTGTCTTATTCATGCCGATCAGCCCATGTTTGCAGACTTCATCACTGAAAAGCATCTTGATTGGCAGTGGTGGGATATTCTGACGAATGCAAAAGTGATTGATATGACGGATACTCCGCAAGAACTTCGTCCGTTTATCCAGGTAATAGATAGCTATGAAACCAATCAGAAACTAGGGATTGGCTTTGAGGCTAGGGTAAACAATGGTAAACTGTTGGTATTGGCTGTTGATACTCGGAAAGACCTGGATAAACGTCCTGCTACTCAACAATTGCTGAAGAGTATTGATCAATATGTGAAGAGTGGCCAATTTGCTCCCCGAGCAACTGTAAAAGAAGAGTTTATTCAATCCTTTTTAATAAAATAGTTATGCGAAGAGAATTATTTATATGTTGTTTATTTTGCCTGTCCTTACTGACTTTATCTGCACAGGAGATTCCGATGCAGGAAGTCGCGGCTTTAGAGCAAGTGTATGGTGATGTTCAGGAATCAGAGGGATTGCTGCCGATGAATGAATTGGGCATTGAGTTCGGCTATGCTTTATATGAGGCGGAGATTACTGTGGAGGGTGTGGCTCCAATATTGGCGGTAGAGAATATTCGGGACTATGCCTCAGTCTATGTTGATGGAAGATTACAAGGCTGGATCACTGATAATCAGAAGAATATTAAGCTGACTGTTTCTACGGGTACACATCATCTGCAACTTTATGCAGAGAATATAGGGCGTATTACTTATGGACCTGAGATATTGGACAATTCCAAGGGACTTTTCGGGAGTATCACTTTAGAAGATGTTGAAATAGAGAACTGGAAAATGACACCTCTCCTGATACGTGACTGTGACGTGGAAGAACTCCAGTTTACCCCTTGTCAAACAAAACAGTCTCCTTGCTTCTATCGCGGTACTTTTGAGATAGAAACTCCGACAGATATCTTTTTAGATACTTCGGGCTGGGGAATGGGAGAAGTCTGGATAAACGGGCAGTATATAGGTTCTTTTTGGGAGAATATTTCTCAGCGGACTATTCCGGTACCAGCTGCTATACTAGCTAAAGGTATTAACCGGGTAGTCGTATTTGAATTGAAGAATAATTGTAGGCAGGTGGTACGTCTATCTGAGAAAGCTATATTTGATTAATAAAATAAGAGTATAATAGAAAGAAAATTTAATTATTAGGTTTGTGACTGTTGTTAGTTGCATATAGCAACTGATTTTTAGCAACTGATTCACATTATTCATTAATTTGTAAAATATATGAGAAATCTAACTACAACAAGTAGATGGAAGAAATCACTTTTGTTTGTATTGGGGCTATCTGTGATGTTACCTCCTTCATTAATACAGGCTAGGTTATATAATAATGCGATAGAGACAGAAGTGTTGTCTCCCATTGTCGGTGCCAAAAAGATAAACCCCACCACCGTTGAAATACTATTCCCCAATAGCCAGCGTATGACACTGGACTTCTACGGAGAAAATATCTTCCGTGTATTTCAGGACAACTCAGGAAGCGTGATCCGGGATCCTCAAGCAAAGCCGGCGGCGCAGATATTAGTCGACAATCCCAGAAAGGCGGTTTCAAAGCTGGATTTGGAAGAGAATACAGATTTTGTTTTCCTCACTACCGGAAAGATAAAAGTCCGGCTGGATAAAAAGACATCCTTGCTTAAGGTAACTAATCTGGCAACCAACACTGTTGTAGTGGAAGAACTGGAAGCGCCTCTTTTTGAGAAAGGGAAAGTAACCCTGACATTGAAAGAGAATCCGCAGGAATACTTCTACGGTGGCGGTGTTCAGAACGGTCGGTTCTCCCATAAGGGTAAGGTGATTTCTATCGAGAACCAGAACAGTTGGACAGACGGGGGAGTCGCCTCTCCTACCCCTTACTACTGGTCTACCAACGGCTACGGTATGATGTGGTATACCTTCAAAAAAGGGAAGTACGACTTCGGAGCATCCGAAGAGGGAAAGGTGAAATTGTCTCACGAATCAGATTATCTGGATGTGTTCTACATGATTAATGACGGTGCGGTGGCTCTGTTGAATGACTTCTACCAACTGACAGGAAATCCCGTGTTGTTACCTAAATTCGGTTTCTATCAGGGACATCTGAACGCTTATAACCGTGACTATTGGACAGAAAACGAGAAAGGCATTCTGTTTGAAGACGGAAAGCGATATAAAGAGAGCCAGAAGGACAATGGCGGAATCAAAGAATCGTTGAACGGCGAGAAGAACAATTATCAGTTCTCTGCACGTGCGGTAATCGACCGTTATAAGAACCATGACATGCCGTTGGGCTGGCTGCTTCCGAACGACGGCTATGGAGCCGGCTACGGACAGACGGAAACATTGGACGGTAATATACAAAATCTGAAAAGTCTGGGTGATTATGCCCGTCAGAACGGAGTGGAAATCGGCCTGTGGACACAGTCTGACCTGCACCCTAAGGAAGGAGTGAGCGCTTTGCTGCAGAGAGATATTGTGAAAGAAGTAAGGGATGCCGGAGTACGCGTGTTGAAAACGGATGTAGCCTGGGTCGGTGCCGGCTATTCTTTCGGATTGAACGGAGTAGCCGACGTCGGACATATAATGCCTTACTACGGAAGTGACGCCAGACCGTTTATCATCTCCCTTGACGGCTGGGCGGGCACACAGCGCTATGCGGGCATCTGGTCGGGTGACCAGACGGGAGGCGTATGGGAATATATCCGTTTCCACATCCCGACCTATATCGGCTCGGGACTGTCCGGTCAGCCGAATATCACTTCTGACATGGACGGTATTTTCGGTGGCAGGAATGTGCAGGTGAATACCCGTGATTTCCAATGGAAAACGTTTACTCCAATGGAACTGAACATGGACGGTTGGGGAGCGAATGAGAAATACCCGCACGCCTTGGGAGAACCGGCAACCTCCATTAACCGCTGGTATCTGAAACTGAAATCGGAACTGATGCCTTATGCTTACAGTATCGCTAAGGAAGCCGTAGACGGTATGCCGATGATAAGAGCGATGTTTCTGGAATACCCGAATGCCTATACTCAAGGTACGGCTACACAGTACCAATATCTGTACGGGCCTTATTTTCTGGTTGCTCCTATCTATCAGGCAACCAAAGCTGACGAGCAGGGAAATGATATCCGTAACGGCATTTACTTGCCCGAAGGTGTATGGATTGATTATTTTACGGGCGAAAAATACGACGGGAACCGCATACTCAACAATTTTGCAGCTCCTCTCTGGAAGCTTCCCGTATTCGTGAAGAACGGAGCGATTATTCCGCTGACGAATCCTAATAATAATGTAAATGAGATTGATAAAGGAATCCGTATCTATGAGCTTTACCCGTACGGCAAGAGTTCTTTTACCGAATATGATGACGACGGTGTATCCGAAGAATACAAACGGGGTAAAGGAGTAACAACCAATATCGAGTCCGAGGTTGGCAGCAAGAATGACGTTACTGTGACCATTCATCCGGCAAAGGGTGATTTTATGGGCTTTGTGAAAGAAAAGGTTACAGAGTTCAGAATCAATGTCACTTCTCTGCCGAAAAAAGTGACGGCACAAGTTGGAAAGAAAAAAGTGAAACTGACAAAGGCCGCTTCGAAAGATGAATTTGCAAAGGGTGAAAACGTCTTCTTCTACGATGAGGCTCCCGATCTGAATCGGTTTGCGACTAAGGGAAGCGAGTTTGAAAAGACCGTTATCACCAAGAACCCGCAACTTTTGGTGAAACTGGGTGCCACCGATATTACGGCCAATACTACGACATTGCGCATTGAGGGATTCCGTTTTGTTCCCGAAGACCGCTATCGGATCACTTCCGGAACTCTGGCAGCTCCTGTTGCCCGGGTTACTGCCGACAATACGGAAGCCTATACCTTGAAACCGACATGGGATAAGGTCGCTAATGCAGATTTCTATGAGATTGACTTTATGAATATGCTATATACTACGATAAAGGATACGGAACTACTGTTTGGAGACCTGACTCCCGAAACGCCCTACTCATTTAAAATACGTGCTGTCAATAAAGACGGAGCTTCCGCCTGGACAGAGTTCGGTGCTGCGACCAAGTCCGATCCGCTTGAATTTGCTATCCGTGGTATCAGGGGCGAATGTACGGCCGCTTCGCAAGGAAGAGTAGGCGTGAAACGTCTGTTCGACTTTGTAGAGTCCGGAGATATCTGGCACTCGAAATACGGGGAAAAAGCCGTTCCGTTCGAACTGGTTATGGACCTGGTGACTGTCAACCAACTGGATAAATTCCACTACCTGCCACGTACAAACGCCGGTAACGGAACATTGCTGAAAGGAACCGTTTCTTATAGTATGAACAAAGAACTGTGGACGGAAGCCGGAACATTTGAATGGCAGCGTGACGATGAGGTGAAGGTATTCAATTTCACCCAACATCCTACTGCCCGCTATATCAAACTATCCGTTACAGAAGCAGTCGGCAACTACGGCTCCGGTAAGGAAATCTATGTATTCAAGGTGCCCGGAACGGAAAGCTATCTTCAAGGAGACATTAACGCCGACGGTAAGATTGACGGCAATGACCTGACATCTTATACCAATTATACAGGACTGAGAAAGGGCGATTCCGATTTTGAAGGATACATCAGCAATGGTGATATCAATAAGAACGGTCTGATTGACGCTTATGATATTTCGGTGGTCGCCACGCAGCTTGAAGGCGGTGTTGATAACCGTGGTACGGAAAAGGTGGACGGTACGATTGAGATAAGCACCTCGAAACAAGTATATGACAAAGATGAGATTATTGAAATTCAGGTAAAAGGTGTTGATCTGCGTGCAGTCAACGCATTCAGTTTTGCTTTACCTTACAATCAACAGGATTATGAGTTTGTCGGCGTGGAGTTGCAACACATGAATGCAATGGAGAATCTGACTTACGACCGTCTCCATTCCAATGGTTCAAAAGCCTTGTATCCTACCTTTGTCAATGTAGGAAATAAGAAGACGCTTGAAGGAACCGTTGACTTATTTCTTTTGAAGTTTAAGGCAAAACGTCAAGTGAAATTCGGCTTGAAGATCATTGACGGCTTGTTAGTAGATAAGAGATTGAATACTCGTAGATCGGGTGTTCAGTAATTGGGTTAGTTAGTAGAGTTGTTCAAAAAGCTGCTTTTTTTCTTTCTTTATGGAAGATAAGAGCAGCTTAAACGGAAAATATGACTCTATTAAGTCCATAAAGCCTGGTATCTTTGTCTTAAACAAAATTATAGTATTATGAAGAAATTACTTTTAACCCTTGCCCTATGCATGGGCTATTTGTGTACTACAGTTGCGCAGACATTTGTTAAAACAGAAGTGAAGCAGTCGATGCGGCGGGTGGCCGACTGGCAGATTGCTCATTACAACAAGGCTATTTACGGTGATCTCAATTGGGTAAATGCCACTTTCTATCTGGGACTTGTCCACTGGGCTGCAATAGCCGAACAGGCGGATAAAGATGATTCATACTACAAATGGCTGTTGCGGCTGGGGAACCGCAATTACTGGCAGGTAAATCAACGGATGTATCATGCTGACGATATCTGTGTCTCGCAGATGTATTTGTATATGTATGAAAAGTACAAAAGAAAAAGTATGCTTGTCCCGACACAGGCACGTGCCGAATGGGTGATTGCCAATCCTCCTTCCGGTTCGTTCGAGTTGGACTATGGCGATGCAACCACCTTGGAACACTGGACTTGGTGTGACGCACTGTTCATGGCACCTCCTGTTTACATGAAACTCTACAATATCACGGGTGACAAGAAGTTCATCCGTTTCATGGATAAGGAATATAAAGCTACTTACAATTATCTGTTTGATAAAGAAGATAATCTTTTCTATCGTGACCACCGTTACTTTACGATGAAGGAGGCGAATGGCGCGAAAGTGTTCTGGGGGCGTGGCAATGGCTGGGTACTCGGAGGGCTCGTTGAGCTTTTACGTGAACTTCCTGCCAAGAGCAAATACCGTCCGTTCTATCAGGACTTGTTCCAAAAGCTATGCCGCCGGATTGCTCCTTTGCAGAATAAGGACGGCTTCTGGCATGCGAGTCTGCTTGACCCGGCTTCTTATCCGTCGCCCGAAACGAGTTGCAGCGGTTTCTTCGTGTATGCGCTGGCTTATGGGATAAACGAAGGACTTTTGCCAAAAGAAGAATTCATGCCTGTGGTGGAGAAAGGCTGGCAAGCATTAGTGTCGGCTGTGGGAGAAGACGGTAAACTGGGATATGTGCAACCTATCGGCGCTGATCCGAAAAAGGTGACTCCCGATATGACAGAAGTCTACGGTCCGGGAGCTTTCCTGATGGCAGGGACGGAAGTTTACCGTATGGCACAGGACACTCCGAGGCAGCATGCGAATATTTCTCAAAGCCGTATCCGTGAGATTGCTGCAATGTTGCCCGATAAACCGGAAGGAATAGGCGTTTCTTATAAAGACCGCACCTTCTGGAACAAAGTAAAAGAGAGTAGCAAGGCAGAAAAACTGCTGACAGAAGAAGCACCTGCATTGCTGAAAAAGGGAATGCCTCCTTTTGTTGACTCCTTGTATCTGCATCTGAACAAAACCAATGTCCGCCTGCCGGGCGAAAATATGATAAATGCCCGTTACCATTATCTGTTTCGGTTGACATTGGCTGAATGTATGGAGAATAAAAGACGTTACATTCCTGCTATTGAAAAGGCTCTGGTTGCTCTCTGCAACCAGAACTCCTGGTCGATTCCGGCTCACGACCGCAATCTGAATAATTATCATGGAACAGATTATTATGTCGATTTGGTAGTTGCCACTGCCGGAAACGGAATTGCGCAGTGTGTTGCTATGCTCGACGACCGTTTGTCACCGGAAGTAAAGGCCCGCGTGCAGTGTGCTTTCCGCGAGAAAGTATTTCGTCCTGTATACCGTTGCCTGGAAGAGACAAAGCCTTTCTGGTGGTTTACGGTTACAAATAACTGGAACTCGGTTTGTCTGGCAGGTGTCACGGGTGCCGCCCTCACTTTGCTGACGGATAAGGAGGAACGCGCTTATTTTGTTGCCGCAGCCGAGAAATATAATGTATACGGTATGAAAGGATATGCCGATGACGGTTATTGCAGTGAAGGGGTCGGCTACTATAATTATGGTTTCCGTGCATATATCTTGCTGCGTGAGGAAGTATGCCGTGCCACGCAAGGCAAGATAGATTTCTTCCGTGAACCTAAATTTGTGCATATTGCTCAATATGGTCGGAAGATACAGATGAATGAAGGCGTATGTCCTGCTTATTCCGACTGCCGTATCGGTTTATCGCCTGATAAGTTTATCCTCGATTACTGTGACCGTGCGCTTGGTATCACCTCTGCGGAAGAAAAATATATTCTCCCTTCCGGCAATAATTTCTCTCTTTATCTCATAGAGCTGTTCCCTCATCAGGTATGGAAAATGGAAATGACAGACGGCATTCGTCAGGCATTGCAGGAAGGTTCCGATTCTTTGCGGGCGTATTATGAAAAGGCAGGAATCTTGGTTGCACGTCCTGCCAAGGGCAGCTCGTGTACGTTGGCTGTCTCGGCCAAAGGGGGTAATAATGCCGAAAATCATAACCATAATGACATTGGCTCTTATGCCGTCGCTCTAGGAAAGTGCACTATGGTTGGCGATCAAGGCGGTCCTTTCTCTTATCCGGGTGATTATTTTAGTGCGGAAGCTCCCGAGAAGTATAAGATCAAAGGTTCTTTCGGTCATCCAGTTCCGGTAGTAGACGGAAAAACACAGTCCTCCGGTGCCAAAGCGAGCGCCATTGTACTCAAGAAAGAATTTACGGACGTAAAAGATTTGCTTTGTATTGACTATACTTCGGCTTATTCCACCCCCAGTCTGGATAAGTTGGTTCGCACTTTCGTCTATGACCGTCAAGGGAAAGGTAGCTTTACTGTGGGTGACGAATTTACGGCCAATGCACCTATCCGGTTCGAAACAGCCATAACAACACAAGCCAACTGGAAAATTATTGATGATACACATCTCTTGCTTACTACCGGCACAGAACAGATGACCGTTACGATTGAAGCGTCTGGCAAAGTCGCGTTTACTTCTGAAACGATTGAGGTGAACTCTCCGGCCTATACACGTATCGGTATTTCACTGAAGGAGCAGTCGAAGGACGGATATATCCGGTTGACGATGCGTACAAAACAATTGTGATAATGAAGATACTATGAAAAACACCGCTATATCTTATGATTAAACAAGGAGGAAGCGTATGAATACTAATTTTGTATATGGAATTGAGAACTAGTTGTTTGGATAATGAAGAGTTCTTCAAATATCAGAAATCAATTAATATATTGATGCATACTATTCTATCTCCTGTTACTCTTTGCCACAAATTGATAACTGAAGAATGGAAGCAGTTATTTACCCTTATGGATATCCTTTATGGAAATGCTTTAAAAATATGGTTGGCTAAACATGATTGTCTATCTGAAGAGGAAATTGCTCTTTGTTATTTCTGTTATATAGGAGTAAAACATAAAAACCAATCTATTTTCTTTGGTATTTCATTACAAAGCCTGAGTAAACGTAAGCAGCGTTTGAGAGCTAAACTAAAGATTCCACGCGGTATGTCTTTTAAAGACGTTGTTAATGCGATATAAAGATCATATTTTGAGAGCAATGAACACAGACGTGGAACATTTGAATCTAGAAGAAAATATGCTTATGAATAGAACACGATGTTTAATTTTAATTTCTCTGTTAGTTGGGATGTTCGCCCAAGCCCAGACTTCTTCTATAAAAGGTATAGTGACGGATGTCAAAACAATCCCTGTTGAGTATGCGAATGTCATCTTGTATGATGCGGCCGACAGTACTAAAATCGTAAAAGCTGCTACAACTGACGTGAAAGGTCGGTTCGAATTATCTAAGATTCCTCATGGTAGTTACAGGCTGTACGCTTCCTGCGTGGGCTATGTGGGTACACATATACGTATTCATAATTTTCAGGAGCATATAAAGGACCTGCCAATAGTATTGGAGGAGCAGACGGTAGCTCTTGATGAAACCACAGTTACTGCACAACGCGTTGTGATGGAGTTTGACCGTCAGATTATTTATCCCGGTAAACAAGAGAAGGAGACGGCGATAGATGGGGTAGATCTTGTAGACAAACTGCAATTACATGGAATAGTGGTAGGTAAAGTTGAGGGTACGATCAGTGGTGTGCTTGGTGGTACTGTCAAATTGCGCGTTAATGGTGGACCGGCTGATTTGAATGATTTGAAGCAGATAGACCCTAAAATGGTGAGGCGGGTGGAATATCACGACATGCCTTCTATGCGTTACGGAAAGGTGGAAGCTGTCATCGACTTGTATGTGAAACGTCAGGGATTTGGCGGTTCGGGCAGAGTTGATGCTTCGCATTCAGCAATGTCCCCGAATGGGAATGGGCTTGCCAATCTGAAATTGTATCATTCGAAATCCGAGTTCTCTTTTTTGCGGTGGCTTTAGCGTTTGGTAAGCGGGCAGATGTATTTAGTGATGAGAAGATATATTATAACAGTTGGGAAGTTACGTCCGGAATAATGTACGTATGGAAAAACTGGAATTTTTCAGGTCTTATGAAATGGCGTTTGGGTAATTCGTATGCTTTTTGGGAGAAGAGTATGAATCCTTATGTTGTAAGTGATATGCGCCATTATCTACCTGATACAGAGAAGCAACTTACACTTAGAGTTGCATGGAAGTTTAAGTTCGGTCATCAGCGTAAAAGTGCTAGTCAACGTATTGAAAATAGTGGAGGAGAGAGTGCGGTATTTTAATAATGGAGGTCCATTCATCGGATTCAGAGTTTCGCCGGCTTGGGGAAGATGCTGAGAATATCGTATTTATATGTAACGAAAAAATAATAAAAGCGTGGATTTAAATGATTTAGGCCGTTTAATAATGGTAGTTATTGAGAATAGTTATAATCTTAAATTATTAAAATGATCAAAAATGAAGAATATAAAGAAAATTAATCTTGCTGAGGTTAGTGATAAACAAGCTCTTAGCATGGACCAGTTTTCTAAAATCATTGGAGGTAGTGTAGATGATACTTGTTCTTCGGGGGGGGATGTGCCGGAGGAGTTTTGGAAGTAAATACAAAGCTTTGTGCTAAAAGCGATGTTTGTACAAGTGGTGTCATTACATGGAGAAATTATGGATTCCTTTAACTCCCCAAACACCCTATGTATGTAGAATGTCTGGAGACGTTAGCGGAGTTTCTTAGTCCCTCTTACCTCCCTTTGTATGAAAAGGCACTGAAAAGGATGCAACGTTATGGATATATCCTTGAACGTTTTATCTCTCCTGAAGGTTATTTCCCGTATATCATATTATCGTCTGACGGAACATAGGAATGCAAATGTCGCCCGCAATTATGGAATCCTCTATATACACGGGAGGAAGTAATTAACCATTATCGTAAAGCGGTAACACACTATGAATATTTACTTCCATTTTATGATTATCTGTTGATATTGAAACCTCAAAACCATGTTCAATCATGGATGCTAAAGATGAAATATGTTTGGAAGGTACTTATGATACGAATTGAATGAGTTTTCAGACTTATACTATCTCCACTCGTTCCAGCTCCCAACAGAAGAACCTGAAAAAAGCAAATCATTTCTCATACATCAGGAATGTTATTCTCATCATCTAATCGTCAACACTTAATAAACTGTAGCAAAACTATTGTTCATCTCCGCTATAACTAACTGACAATCAAAGATAATCCTAATGCAATCAATTGATTTTCAATAAGAAATATTAATCGTTCCACTCTAGTGAACAGGCTTGTGTACTGGAGTGAATGGTTATGTCTACTCGAGTGCATAGGCCTGTTCACTAGAGTGGAACGATAGAAATGAAGGCAGAAAAATGCAGCGATGCCGGTTGCGAAAGATATGTAGTCTATCGACTCAACATACAAACTACGGTTATATTGCCTCCCATATATTAGTCTCTTGAAACAAAGACAAGCATAATATGCAGTATGAGAAATGCCAATATATAGTATGAGAAATGCATTGTTTTAAGCGTTTTTTCTTGATAAAGCTATGAGAAATGCATGTAAATATTTTAATTCTCATAATTATATATCTAATTATCAGGCAAGTACTCCTTTTTATGAGAATATGAGAAATGATTTTGTTTTTTCTTTTCTGGTTCAAATTTGGTAATGGTCTTTTTTGATGGTTACTTTTTTCTTGTCCATTTTTTTATTGGAAAATTAGTGTAAGTGTTTAGTTATTAGTGATAAAAAAGTTGGAAAATGTCTACCGTAATTTTTGGATGTTAGTTAGTATCTTCGTAACTTTGGAACACAAGTTAGATGAAATATTATGAAATACAAAATGACATGCTGATTTTATTTTGGACGAAAATACGCCGTATAAAATTCTCTATTTACGATCAACTGAGAATGGATGAACTGTCGCAAATTTTACCTGGCAATATACATATCACATATGATCGGGATAAAATGTCGGTTGCCGATGTTGTGATGTTGAGCCTTCTTTTTTTATATCGTGAATTAGAAGACGATCTTGAAAAGCCTGAACACCAGATTTGGGTGGTGTGGGGCTATGAAAGTGAAGTCAATTATCCTTGGATGTTTTCTGACGAATTGAAAGATATATTTGACCTTTGGATGACTTATCATTTGGATTCGGATATTGTGTTACCTTACAGACTGACTAAAAGAATGAGAAGAAGGCTTTCTTTTTGTAGATATTTGTAAAGAATGTAAGTATAAATAGTTCTTTCAGTCAGCCCGTTCATTTCTTAATCTTAAAATAGAAAAACATGAGAATACTTCAAAAAGAAAGAGCAGTACGAAACTGGCCAAAACTTTATCGAAAAGGCGAAGATATATTACTTCATAAACAATCTGCTAAAAAATATAGAGATGATCAGTTGAATTTCTTAGAAAATTATAGTCGTCGATATCTGGTTTCTGACGAATTCTATGATTGTGCCAAAGCGTCTATAAATAACAGATATATCTATGATCTCTATTTCCCTATGGTAAACAAGCAAATATTGAGAAAAGATATACCTGAGGGTTATTTTGATGAAGATTTGCGTGTTACTAATAGCTTATCAAGGTTATATATCACTGCATTATGGTACTTGTACATATATAATTATACTGAGGATATTTATAATAACTTTGATTTGGTTTATAATCATATTATCAATGATTTTGAAGGAGATGAGAGAGCGTTATCTGATGAGTGCTATGATTGGGCTTTTTGCTTCCAAGAATAGTACATCATATAGTGAACAGTTGTTAAATGCAATAGAGAAAGCTTCTCAATATACACAAAATGAGGTTTGTTTGAGGTATATCGAGAAAGCGAAAATGTTTTATACTTTATTGGATCGGCAAATTCTTGAAAATATTCTGGAGAACACTTATTTGAGATAGAATATAATACTGAAAGTAAATTATCACTGAAAGATGTTCTGCAAAAGTATGAAGGTAAAGCGGTATATATAGATTTTTGGGCAAGTTGGTGTATGCCTTGTTTGAAAGAGATTCCTAAAATGAAAGAAGTATATAAGAAATACAATGAGAAAGGATTGACTATTATTGGTATATCATTGGATAGAGTCAAGGATAGTTGGTCTGAGGCCATAAGAAAAAATAATTTGAATGTTTGGCCACAAATTTTAAGTTCTGAGACGAATGAGAAAGATGAAAAGGAGAATAACCTGTCGTACCTATACAATTGTGATGCTATTCCATTTTATGTCTTGATTGATAAAGAAGGAAAAGTCGTTGCTAAGTGGGAACATATAGGGGATGTGCAGTTGAAAGAGTTAGATATGCTTATTAAATAGTTATAAAGAGACAATATATGAAAACAACTTTATGGACAATAATGTTATTGTGTGCGATTAATAATATATCAGCACAGGTTAAAAGCCAAGTAAAAGAAAGCTTTGAGTTGACAAGTATTGCATTTCGATTGGCTGGTGCGGAAGAGTATATAAATAATACTATCCCCGGTTATACAGCCGATATTGATAATTACTTCTCAAAATATAGAGAACATAAGCTCATCTCTTACATCAAAAAGATAAGAGAGGAGCAAGGAATAGCTTATGATGCTGTACCTGCGGCAACTGGATGTATTGAGATAAAGAGAGGGAAAGTGATTATTGATCCACAATGTGACGCATCAAAGATAAGTATGATTGACAGTAGGTGGACAGAGGAAAGTTTCAGAACATTTGTCCGTTTATTGAATGATTTTTATAGACAAACAAAATTTAAGGATTTCTATACACTGCATCGTGGCTTATATGATATAGCTGAAACTAGATTGAATACTATTCTTGTCGATCTGAATGCAGAGTGGTTTAAATCTATGTTTGGCGAAGGACCTGAAAATACAATAGTGGTTGCATCTCTTTGTAATGGACCTGGTAATTATGCTTTTAATGGAATAACAAAGGGAGAAAAACGTGGAATTGTTATTGGATGTAGTACCGATAAAGAAGGAAACCCGGCGTATAGTAGATTCCTTATAACTGTCATTGTACATGAGTTGTTACACCACTATACTAATCCTTGCCTTGCTCAATATTGGTCTCAGATTGATTCTGCTTCGCAAATAATTTATCCTCACGTGAAAGAAAAGATGGCCAAACTGGCTTATGGAAGTACCAATTCAACGATGATAGAATGGTTTAACAACCTATTGACTATCATGTATTTTAAAGATAACCCTAATAGGGGATTCACTGCTACACATTTAACTGCATGGAGGCAACATGAAGGTTTTATCTGGATGGAAAGAAGCATGACGTTTATGGAACATTTTCGTAATCATCGTAATTTGTATTCTACCATTAAGGATTTTATGCCTGAGATAGTAAGTTTTGTCAACTATACGGCATCTGATTTTGATAATGTATTGAAAGAGTACGATAATAAAGAACCCTATATTACAGATATATTTCCTATTTCAAATAGCATATTACCTTTAGGTATTGATACTATACAAATACGTTTCTCTAAACCTATGTTTGGTGCTTATGGTATAAGGCCGTTGGATGATAAAAGAATATCGCCACCTTATACAGACTATCAGCCGTTTTGGAAAGATAAATATACTTTTTGTATTATATTAGATAGAAGTAAGCTGGAGAAAGGAAAGACCTATGGGTTTAAATTAAATCGCGCCTTCTTTCAATCAGAGAAAACATATCCAATGAAAGAAGATTTTCCTTACACTTTTAAAATGCCGGATGAATGAACAGTTTATCGATTTATTGATTGGATTTGTATATTTTTGAGTTACATTTGCTGTCTATTGAATAAAAATGTCTCATTTAATATAGAATACCAATGAAAAGCAAGTTATTACTAACGTGTACAGCTCTATTATTCTGTACTTGTTTTCTGCATGGACAGAGTCAAGCTTCTAAAGTCGTAAACTCCGGTGAAAACAGTCATAGCGGGTGGGTTCAACATCCGTGGCAAGGGAAGAAGGTAGGATATATAGGAGATTCTATTACAGATCCTAACTGCTATGGTAATAAGATTAAAAAGTACTGGGACTTTCTACAAGAATGGTTGGGGATTACTCCTTATGTATATGGAATAAGCGGGCGACAATGGAACGATGTGCCCCGGCAGGCGGAGCAATTGATGAAAGAACATGGAGAGGAAGTGGATGCAATCATTGTCCTGATGGGTACGAATGATTTTAATGCCGGTATACCTATTGGCGAATGGTTTACGGAAACGGAAGAACAAGTGTTGGCGGCCCGTGGCGAAATGAAGAAAATGGAGACCCGCAAGAAACGAACCCCTGTAATGGACAGTAATACCTATAAAGGACGTATCAATATAGGGATAACGCGGATGAAACAGCTGTTTCCTGATAAACAAATCATTCTGCTGACTCCGTTGCATCGTGCGTTTGCCAATTTCGGAGAAACGAACGTGCAGCCGGATGAGAACTACCAGAATAGTTGCGGTGAATATGTGGACGCTTATGTACAGGCAGTCAAAGAAGCCGGTAATCTCTGGGGGCTTCCTGTGATAGACTTTAACTCGGTGACAGGGATGAATCCGATGATTGAGGAACAACTTATCTATTTTTATGATTCGGGTTTCGATCGTCTGCACCCTAACACGAAAGGGCAGGAGCGTATGGCACGTACATTAATGTACCAATTACTTGCGTTACCGGTTTAGGCAACGCGCTTATTGTCCCGGTTTGAAGAATAGCCGGAGGACAAACCATGCATGATGTGCCACTGTACTTATCAGCCCGTAATGTTTTGCCATGATGCGGAATCTTTCTTTGAGAGAAGCCTTCCGGTTTTGGGTGGTCATACCTTCGTCAAGATAGTCGATGATTGTCAGGTGCGTATTGTGCAATGTGCGGGCTTTCTTCATGATGCGGACGCACCAGTCGAAGTCGGCGGAATAACGGAACTTTAAGTCGTATGGCTCCACCAGCGTATGGCGGGCGAAGAATGCCTGGTGGCAGACCAGCATTCCCTGTTTGAAGCTTTTCCAGGTTAATACTTCCGGGGCAGATAGACGGCGCATACGTTGGAAATGCCTCTTCTCGTCTACGATAGCCGTTTCTCCGTAAAGTACGTCGGGAAGTTCGTTACCATTGATAGTGTGCACCATTTGTTGCAGCGTGTCGTCTTCGTGAAAGCAGTCGCCTGCGTTCAGAAAGCAGAGATAGTCGCCGCTGGCGAGGGCAATTCCTTTGTTCATGGCATCATACAGTCCTTTGTCCGGTTCGCTGACAACAGTATGTATCCGTGGGCGGTATCTGTCGATGATAGAGAGAGTACCGTCTTTGGAGGCTCCGTCCACGATGATATATTCTACGTGATGATAGGTCTGCGCAATCACACTTTGAATGGTATCTTCGAGTACCTTTTCCGCATTATAGGTCACCGTGATGACCGAAAACTTGGGAGTAGGATGAACGCTATGCATATTTCCCCGTTACTTTATTGTAGAGATCCGTATATTTCTTGGCAATAATGCTTTCGGAATAGTTGCCTAATACCTTGCGGCAGGCTTGTGCGGAAAGCTCGTCATATTCCGGGTCCGTCAGTATCCAGTGTATACCGTTGGCAAAGTCCTCCGAAGATTTGTATCGGGCCACATATCCGTTGTGCAGGTGGTCAATCATTTCGGGGATGCCGCCGACATTGAATCCTACGCAAGGAACGCCGCACGCCATTGCTTCCATAATCATGTTGGGAAGATTTTCTTCCAGCGAAGGAATGACAAACAAGTCTACGGCATTATATATATTGACCACTTCGTGCTCATTCTTGATGTAAGGCAACGGGTAGACATGGAAAGGAATCTGTTCCTGCAACTGTTGGGACTGGTTGCCGAATACGACGACTCCCAGCGACTCTTTCCATTCCGGATGTTTCTCAGCCAGCAGTTTGCAGGCTTCGATTAAATATTCGGCCCCTTTCCGCTTATCGGTGATCTTTACCGAGCCGAACAGAATCAGCTTCTTGTTTTGCGGCAACATACATTTGGCCCGTGCCTCTTCCTTGTTCTGTGGCTTGAACAGGTTGGTATTGATCGCGTTCGGGATGTTGATAACGCTTTTCCCTTCGAACAGCCTGCTGACCTGGGCCTGTTCCTTCAACCAACGGCTGCAAGTGACGAAATGAACGGGGGCGTTGCTATACAATTTCTGTTTCTTACGGAAAGTGCGGTAAGATAAATCTTTCTTGCTACCGCCTTTGTAGATGTACGGGCAGTTGTGGCACTCCTGTTGATAGTTCGTGCATTCGCGTGCATAATGGCAGATACCGGTGCAGGGCCACATATCATGCATTGTCCAGACGACCGGTTTGCCGGAAGTAAGTATCTTCCGGATGTCTTTCAATGAAAGCATTCCCTGATTGATCCAGTGCAGGTGGATGACGTCTGCTTGCTGGAATTCGGGCAGTGAGGTGATGTCTGTCCCGTGTTGGCAATGTCTACGGCAAAGATGTTCTTCTTGTTGAAGCGGTTGGCGCTCCAGATGACAATGCGCTCCCACATGAACTTCCACACTTGCAGCCAGCTGCGCTTCAAACCCACAACGCTGATCTGGTCCGTTTGCTTGTCGCGCACCAGCATTTTGGCTTTAATACCATTATTCTTGAGTGATTCCATTAACCGGCCGGCTGCAATGGCGGCTCCTCCGATTCGTTCAGACGTATTTATAATCAGGACTCTCATGTGCATAAAAGTTTATGCAAATTCCAGATTACTCCGTCGGTGTAATGTACATGGATAGAGTCGGGCAGGGTGAAACCGTCAATGATATTTTTATAATTGATGTTACCGCATGAGACGGCGATATATAAGTCGAGTTTCTCTTTAGTGGCGGCAAATGCCTGGAAGAGAGTGCTTACGTCCCGGTTTTCTTTGCCGGTAGAGATAAAGCCTTCCGGTTTGCGGTCGGGCATTTCCGCCAACAGGTGGTCATAGAAAGGGAGGTCTGGTCCCCAGTGTACCAGTTTTAGTTTATGGGCAGGCGCTTTCCGGGTTTTCAACGAATCCTGAATGAGCTTCCGGCTGAACAGGAACATCTTGTCTATGCCTTTATAGAAAAGGCGGGATATTTGTTCGCGTGCGAAACCGGAACTGTTGACTACTGCCGTGTGGTGCCAGATAACGATCGGCTTGCGGTATAGCCCCAGTGCACGGAGGAAAATCACCGGTTCGATACCACGGAAAGAGGTGGCGTAGAGCACCTGATATTTCTCCTTGCAGAACAGAATTTCTTTCGTTGCGTAGAGCATGAGCCTCAGGCGGCTTGAGAAGTACCGGCACTTGTGCATGACGGAACGTATCCCGTGTTTTTCCAGCAATGGAAGTCCGTACAAGATATGTCCGGGGAATTTATACTCTTTCCATTCCTCGTAACTTTCCCGCGTGAGGCGGGTATGGTAGAAATAAATCGTAAGTGGTTTTAGTGATGTTTGTTTCTCTTCAGCCATTTGTTTATTCGGTTTTTAACAGCTTTCGTAATGATAGAAAAATTACCGTATTTCAGGTTGAGGAACAGTTCCTCGAACGAGCGTCCTATCTTTATCCACGGGTGGTCCCAGCACATGATGCGGTAGACGCTTTTTTTGTACGCTACATTTTCAATGACGTAGCGGGGATGTTTCAGAGGAAACTCCGCTTCGTAACGCTTCATGGTGAAAATGCGGCGGTAACCTTTGGGCAGCGTATGGACGGAACCGGCAAAGTGGGTGGAATCCGCCGTTGCTCCCAAGTTGTTAATCATGTTGCGTGTGGGCACAATGCTCAGTCCGGAGTTGAACAGTATGGAGGCATGGAAAATGGTTTCGTAAAAAGCCTTCTGGTGTTCGCGATGACGCCGGCACATATAGATGAAGTCGCTCCGGAACTTGCGTTCTTTGATGAGTTGTTCGAGTTGCTGCATATTGAAGGAGTCGTCCAGAAAAGTATAGAACTCGTCCCATTGGTCTACGACACGTTTCCAGCTCGCCCATCCCCAGATGGAGAAGGTGGTGGCGAAGAAGTAGTCGGAAGTGATGTCCGGTGTAATCTCCTCGGTGTTGAATCCGGCAATCATGCTGATGCGTGTGTCGTGCTCATACTTGTCGAGCAGTTCCTTGCAGAAGCCGAAGAAAGAGACTGACGGCACATCATCATCTTCCAGTACAATGCATTTGTCGACTTTTGAGAAAGCCCATTTCTGCGATATATATTCCGAGGGGTCGCAACCGAAGTTCTTTTCCTGATAGAACCGTTCTACTTCGCACTCCCAGTCTATCTGCGACACGATTTCGCGGCAGGCTTTTATCCCGGGAAGGTCGTGTTCGTTTCGTGCTCCGTCCTGATAGAGAAACAGTCGTGCGGGGCGTGCTTTCTTTACCTGCTCGAACACTTGCGATAATTGTTGCGGGCGGTTGAAGAACAGTATCAGTACCGGTACATCTACTAAAGCGGGTTTCATATTCATAGTTCTTGTTTTGGAGTCGTACTGAATGAAAGGGCGGCAGGGTAGTGATTGTTCACTTTCTCCTGTTCTTCCTCTGTATATCGGTGCAGGGTCGGGTAGTTGTATCGCAGGAAACCTTCCAGGTTGTCGGGAGCGTTCACTGTGAGCGGTCCGAACGGCACCGGTTGCAGGTGGCGGAGGCTTTCTCCGGTCACGTGGTCGGTGGTAGTCATCACGTTGTTGAAATACTTCGTGTTCCATGAATTGAAGCAGCTTTGAACGGCTACCAGCATACGGTAAATTGCTTTCTTCGAGAAAAGAACATCGACTGCTTTATTCAAGAAGCAGGAGAAGACTCCCCGGTCTGTGGGATGTTCTATCTCGCATTTGCCGAAGTGTTTCCACATCCATATCTCTTTTCCCATGAGGCAACATTTGAGGAAACCGGCTGCGTCGTACTGTAATTTCCGCAACAGCTTGTTGTCGGGTATCCTGTCGAACGGGAATATATCTACAAAAATACCCGGATGCATCGGGACATTCTTGAACATTTCTTCTACAAAGAGGGTATTGTTTTTCTTGACTTTGGCATAGTAATAAGGGCTGTGCGGATCTGTTTCTATCCATGAAAGGAAGTAGGAATCGCCCAGCTCCCGGGGGGCTACTTCGAGAAATCTGTTGTAGTCTTTCCGTGCCATGCCGATATCTATATCGTCGTCCCAAGGCAGTATCGCCCGGTCATAGAGTGCCCCGATTGCAGTACCGCCTATCACAAAATACGGGATGTCGTGTTTCCGACAGATACGAATGGTTTCTCCCAATATGTCGTAAAGCTCGGCATGTAACAAATCAAGTTCTTTTGCTGTATATTTCTTGTCCATTGGAAACGGTTGATGCACGTTATGATACAAATGTAGTGATTAAATTGACAAGTTCCTATAACTTTAAGTTTCCTTGTAGAAATTCCGCCGCCATTTGGCTGCGTCCCGGGATAGGGAGGGTGGCTGCTTGCGGGAAATCCTCAAGCAAACAGTCGGCAGGACTGATGTCCGGATAGAACTTCTTGAGCAGGAACAGGCTGGGCCCGGTGGTGATGCTTCCTGTGAATATGGAAGCGTTCATCAGTACCTGTATGGAAGAAAGGAAACGAGTCATTTGCTTCTGTTTCAACTCTTTCGTCGTTTGCGTGAAAGCACTGTTGACATATCCTTTCTCGCCGGAATCGCATAGGGTATACCAACGTATGTCCGGGGCGAGCGACTGTACTTGCCGGAAGATGCGGTAATCATCTGTCAGCACGAAGACATCGCGCAAATCGGTTTTCTGTTTGATGAGGCGTATGTAATACTCTGCCGGAAGCAGGTTGGTTTCGGTGACCTTGTCGCCTCCGCGTATCTGGCAACCGACGTATTCTTGCGGGAGTTGCAGGTTGTCTGCCAGGTGCCGGCATTCTCGTCCGGTTACTTCGTTCAACTTCCACGTGATTTCCGTCATTTTCCGGAAAGCATGGAGATAATCCCCGTCTATACCCAGTTCGGGGATGTGGAAGTGTTGGTTGGGATCGAACTTCAGGTGGCAGTTCAGTAATACCGGTTTTTTATAGGTCAGGAAAGCGAGAGTCTCTCCGGTTATATTCTTGCAGGTTGCTTTCAGTTTCCATTTCATCAGTTTGGTCTTGGGCAATTTCTTGTCCTTCATCAATGCTTTCCACGAAGGCAGGCGGTGGGTGTTGTAGGTGTGGTGAAACGCTTCGTGCACTTCCTCACAGAAGGGGACGAAACAGTCTGTCCAACCTTTCTCCCAACCGAAGTTGGCATCGTCGGAATAGAGCTTGAACTGTATCTTGTGTTGCAGGCAATAGAGCATTGCATGAAGCATATAGGTATATTCGGTGAAGAATCCCGCGTCTATGCCCAAGTGAAAAATCATCGTCTTCCTGAAAGAACTGTTCAGCAGGCGATAGGTGGTTGTAAGGTTATTCGCGCTCATGGTGCTTGGGGTTTGGGTTGAGCTTTTTGAAATAACAGTCGTGGTTGAGATCTTTTCTCCAGCCTTGCCAGATACCTCTGGCGAGTGCTTTCAGTTTCTCCCATTTGTTTTCTTCCATAAAAAGGATATAGAAAGGACGCTCCCAAATGAGCTTCCAAAGCAGTTCGGGACGTTTGAACTCGGCGTATTGCTTGTTGAGGTACAAGAAGTTACGGGCTATGTAGTAGGTACGCACCGGGGAGTAGTTGAGTGACATCGGGTGCCAGATGAGTATTTGTTTCCGGAGCGGATGTCCCAGTTCATGTTTCAGGTTGGCGGCAGGTACGAGCATGACTTTTCCGGTATGGCGGCGGATGCGCAGGAAATATTCCGTATCAATGGCATCCATGACAAATTTGTCAAGATACAGACCGACTTTTTGTATCGTTCTCAACGGAAAAATACTTCCGGAGATAATCATCCCCTGTGCTTCTTTTGAGCGGCGTATTGCTGTCTGTGCCAGAAGCATTGATGAGAGGAATATAAGCAAAATGGGAACTGTCTTTATCATTGTTGATAATACGGATATAGTCTTTGAATGTGGAAGCGGTAAAAGCGCTGTCCTGATCCATTGTCAGCAGGTAAGTATATCCGTTGTCGAGGGCGAACATCGCTGCGGCATTGAGTGCTTTGCCGATACCGGTGTTTTCCCCTTGGCGTAACCTGACTATTTTGTGGGAGATAGATTCCGGAAATTGATAGTTACTGCCTCCGGGGGTGTTGTCCCAGACAAACAATCCGTCCACATCTTCTGCATAAGTAAGAAGGTTGTCGGTGATGTGTGCGGGTGGATAATAGAGTGTGACGAGAGCGAGTAGTTTCATGCGCTTTTCTTTTTGATAAAATAGTGTATGGTTTCCTTGAAAGTTACCGAACGGCTCGCCCACATGGCTGCTGTATAAAGTGCCATTGCCAGTAGTATCTTGCTTGCCAGGCGAACATAGATGTTTTCGATAGGGCGGGTGGTGTAGTAGGTAACTGCCATGACGGAGGCTGCTATGATGGCGTAGGGAAGAATATCGGCCAGTGCGTGGCGTAGTTTCAACCCGATTTCAAGCTGCACGAAGTGATGCCACCTCAGTAGCCATAGTATATTGGTCGAGACATACATGGCAAGCATGGCATATATTCCGTAAGAATGTACCAGAAGAACGCCTGTGAGCAGGATCATGCCGAGGATTATGATGTTCCACATAAAGATGCGTGACTTTCCTTTGCTGATGATAAGTTGCTGGTAAAGGTTGGCAATGGGGACAAAAGCTCCGCTGATACATAATATCTGCATGATAGATACGCTGGAGTACCATTTGTCGGTAATGGAGATGACGATTAATTCTTCTGCAATGATTCCCAGTCCCAGCATGGCGGGAAATGAGATGAAGGCAGTGAAACGCAACATCTTGCGGAATACCCGTTGCTGCCGGTCGGTATCTTCCGATATTTTCGCAAGTACCGGTTGTGCCACTCCGTTTATCATGCCCAGTATGAATTGTTGTCCCATGCCGCACCATTTGTTGGACTGGTTGTAATAGCCCACTTCTATCTTGGAGTAGTACTTACCCAATATGACGGAGAAGAGATTGTTGTTGATGTGATTGAATATGTTGGTAATTAACAGTTTACCACTGAATCCGAACATTTCTTTTATGGGCGCGAGGCTGAATTGAAGCGTAGGCCGCCAACGGGTGAAATGCCAGTAACAGGCAGTGTTGACAGCTACGTAGACAATGCTTTGCGTGGCATATCCCCAGTAGGAAAAGCCGAGATAAGCCAGCGTGACCCCCGCAATGCCGGATACGGTCAGTCCGATCACCGAGGACATGGCCTGCTGCTTGACCATTAGATTCCGTTTTAGATAAGCACTGTGTGAGATTCCCAGACTGGCGATGAAAAAGCCTGTAAAAGAATAACGTGCCAACGGCGTCAGTTCGGGAACCTTGTAGAAATAGGCTATGAGTGGCGCGCACAAGAACAACACCAGATACAGGCACAGGCTGGTTATAATATTAAACCAGAATACAGCATTGTAATCTTTGTGTGTCACCTCTTTCTTGTTGACAAGAGCGGCCGTGAAGCCGCTCTCCTGTATCGAGCCGGCTATGAGGGAGAAAATCGCTAACATCCCCACCATTCCATAATCCGACGGGGTGAGCAGCCGGGCGATAAATATTCCGAAAACGAGATTCAGCAACTGTTGTATACCGTTGCTGAACCCTCCCCAGAATAATCCTTTGGCTGTTTTGTCCTTTAGTGATTGTTCCTCGCTCATTTCATTATTTTACTTCGCTGCCCGGCTTCACCTCACGTCCCGGCATAATAACTGCCAGACTGCCGTCGTTGTTTTCGGCACTTAGAATCATGCCTTCGCTGACGATACCTTTCAGCTTGCGCGGAGCAAGGTTGGCGATGAAGCAAACCTGCTTGCCTACCAGCTCTTCCGGTTGGTAATGCTTGGCAATGCCCGATACGATGGTACGTGTTTCCAGTCCGTCGTCAATCTTGAATTGCAGCAACTTGTCTGCCTTCGGTACTTTCTGGCATTCGAGGATCGTTCCTACGCGGATATCCAACTTCGTGAAGTCGTCAAATTCGATATTTGCCCGAATCGGATTCGCCTTATAACTGGCTTCTTCGTTTGCTTTCTTCGTGTCAAGCAACTTCTGTACCTGTGCTTCTATTGTGGCATCTTCGATCTTTTCGAACAGCAGTTCCGGCTTGTTCAACTGGTGACCGACGGGGAGCAGGTTGTTCTTTCCCCAGTTCAGACCATTCGAAGTGTCCATGTTCAGCATCTTGCGGAGTTTTTCCGAGCTGAACGGCAAGAACGGGTCGAAGGCGATGGCAAGGTTGGCAACCAGTTGCAGGGAAATGTTGAGGATGGTTCCTACACGTTCCATGTCAGTTTTAGCCAGTTTCCACGGTTCGGTGTCGGCCAGGTATTTGTTTCCGATACGTGCCAGATTCATGGCCTCTTTCTGTGCATCGCGGAATTTGAATACGTCGAGCAGCTTTTCTACTTCTGCTTTCACGTCTGCGAATTCTTTCAGCGTTTCCTTGTCGTAGTCGGTTAAGCTGCCCTGTGCGGGTACGCGACCGTCGAAGTATTTTTGAGTCAGCACCATTGCACGGTTTACGAAGTTGCCGTATACGGCTACCAGTTCGTTGTTATTGCGTGCTTGGAAGTCTTTCCAAGTGAAGTCGTTGTCTTTCGTTTCCGGTGCGTTGGCAGTCAGTACGTAGCGGAGTACGTCTTGCTTTCCGGGGAAATCAGCCAGATATTCGTGCAACCATACGGCCCAATTGCGGGAAGTAGAGATCTTGTCTCCTTCGAGGTTGAGGAATTCGTTGCTCGGCACATTGTCCGGCAGGATATAGCTGCCTTCTGCTTTCAGCATGGCAGGGAATACGATGCAATGGAATACGATATTATCTTTTCCGATAAGTGAATCAGACGCGTTTCTGGATCTTTCCACCATGTTTCCCAGCTGTCCGGAAGAAGTTCTTTGGTGTTGGAGATGTAGCCGATCGGAGCGTCAAACCATACATAGAGCACTTTTCCTTCTGCTCCTTCTATGGGAACAGGGATACCCCAATCAAGGTCACGGCTTACGGCGCGTGGTTGCAGACCCATGTCGAGCCAGCTTTTGCATTGACCGTACACGTTCGGACGCCATTCTTTGTGATCTTCCAGAATCCATTTGCGCAGCCAGCTTCGTGCTTGTCGAGAGGAAGATACCAGTGTTTGGTTTCTTTCATTACCGGTTTGCTACCGCTGATGGCGCTTTTCGGGTTGATAAGATCTGTAGGAGAAAGTGAGGTACCGCACTTTTCGCATTGGTCGCCGTAAGCGCCTTCCGAGTGGCAGTGAGGACATTCTCCGGTGATATAACGGTCGGCAAGGAATGTTTTTGCTTCCTCGTCGTAATATTGTTCGGATGTTTTTTCGATGAATTCTCCTTTATTGTATAATGTTTTGAAGAAATCCGAAGCCAGTTGGTGATGCGTCGGTGAAGTGGTGCGACTATACACGTCGAATGAGATACCGAACTCTTTGAATGATTCCTTAATCAGCGAATGATAACGGTCTACCACATCCTGTGGAGTAATTCCTTCTTTCTTTGGCACGGATGGTGATAGGCACTCCGTGTTCGTCCGAACCTCCGATGAATAATACATCTTCTTTCTTTCAGACGCAGATAGCGTACATAGATATCTGCCGGCACGTATACACCCGCCAGGTGACCGATGTGGACAGGACCGTTCGCATACGGCAGTGCCGATGTGACGGTGGTTCTTTTGAATTTCTTTTCCATTATATAGTGTGATTTTTGTTGTTTTCAACTTTGTAATGTGCAAAGATAATGACTTTTCACCATGGATTACATGGATTAACACAGATTATTTCACTTAAAATACTTTTTCATCCTGACGAAAACTTACATCATCATATGTCTGCGTATAGAGAACTTCACTATTGCCATTGCATTGATCGCCGCAAACGGTATATCCATTGGTTCATGGTGGGTGTTGTAGCTCACCAGTTTGATGCATCCTTCCTTTTCGGATCGGTTGGCATACTTCACCGCTAGATACTCGTCTCCGTCGATCATGAACGAAACCAGGTATATTTCCCCGTAAATAACGTTCTCGAAACTGCTGATTTCTTTATATCCGATAATGTCTCCCGATTTCAATATAGGGTACATGCTGTCTCCGTTGACGTAGACCGCCCCGTCGCAGACGGATATATTGGGAATCCATATTTTCCCCAGTGCATATTGCTGCTTGTTGGTGAATAATGTTTTCAGGTTCGCCGCCGCCGTAATATCGTATAATGTCACGCTACGGTCGTCTATAGGTTCGGCTGTTTTGGGATTGTGTATTATCTGCACCTCCCCTTGTGCCAGTTCGCTTTCGCAAAATCTCGGCTGGTGTTTCGGATTCCCTTTTCCTAATAATAGCCAGTTGTAGTCTACCGTATTTCCTAATTTGTCGAGCAGCAGGCGGAAATCTATACTGTTCCGTGCAGCCCAGTTGGTGACTGTCGCTCTTGAAACTCCCAGGAATTCAGCCAGTTCGCTGTCCCTCTTCAGGTTTAATGCCTGCTTGGCACGTTTGATGATGCCGGGTACATCCAGATTTGTATCCATTTTGTTAGCATTTAATTTTGATGTAAAAAATCATAAACGTATTAGTTGCTCATTAATAATCCGTTATCTGTTTTTAAGAATTAATTTCTAAAACCGTATGTTTTCTTAATGAAAACTTGTTTATCTTTGTAGCGGTGAATTTACAAATATGTTTCAAAAATATAAATTAAAAACAGAATAGCCATGAAAAACGTAGAAAAGTTTCCGAAAGGTTGCAGAAAAGTTCGTCCCCCGGCCTTGCATCCCCTTTGTATCACTGCTCCGGTAGCCATATATATACACTGTGATGAATATCTAGATTCACCATGGTAAGCGTATATGTCCACCATGTCGGACATACATCTCCGGCAAATAAACAACTTTTTTCTCAGAATTTAAATCAAAATTATCATTATGAAAACAACATTATCTTTATCGACAAAACAATCTACATCCAGCAGTATTTGCAAGAGTTGTAAACGTGAGCTTCCGTTGGAGTCCTTCTATATGAACAAAAAAACGCAGTCTCCGGATAAATATTGCAAGGAGTGTCGCAAATCTCTGAGCCGAAGGCAATACGGCAGTGGTAAGAAACTTCCCCATTGCTCTTTGTCCGGTGGACGAGTTTCCTATCCGGTCATAACACAGACTGAGGACCGGGAAACACGTCTCCGGCTTATTCTGCACGCTCTTCAGGTAGTGAGGCTTAGCATGGAACGCAAAAAGGCGGGAATGCAGGAAGAAGCCTTGCTGTAAAAGCGGGTTTTTTATATTGAGTATTTATCAAAAAACAGAATTATTATGGCAAGAATAAAGAAAAAGGGATTGGATTATTTCCCGCTGAATACGGATTTTATTCACGACCGTGCCGTCCGCCGCCTGATGAAGCGTGAGGGTGACTCCGCGCTTGGCATTCTGGTGGAAATCCTGTCGTATATCTATGCGGGCGAGGGGTATTATGTCCGTGCGGACCGTTTGTTTTACGAAGACCTCTCGGCGGGTCTGTACGAGAAGAGCGCTGATGACGTGGAACGTATCGTCCGTCTGGCGGTGGAATACGGACTGTTCGACGCGGTTCTTTTTGAGCGTAGCTGCATCCTGACTTCCGTCGAAATACAACGGCAGTATCTTTTCAGTACCCGTCGCCGCAGCATTTCACATCTGGAAGCCGGGTATTGCCTGCTTGCAGATGATGAACCGGCTGATAATAAGGTTGATATGAAAGAACAGCCGGCCTTCGGGAGTGAGGAAACGGAGGGCGGTAAAAGCGTTAGCGTGGGTGATAATGTTACATTTATTCCCGAAAATGTAACATCAGGTACACATAGCATAGCACAGAATAGCACATCAGAGCATAGCGTAGCACAACAAAGCAAAGCACAACCCCACTTCAATTCTCCCCTGAAAACGGCAGGGGAGAAGGCGGAGAGGAAGAAGATAGGAGCGGAGGAGATTTCTTCCGGAAGTTCCTGCGGGCGGGATGTTTCCGGTTCGGGGAAACGGAAAAAGTGGACGCAGGAGACTGTCGATGCCCTTCTTCCGCCGTCTGACGGGACATCGCGTAACTATGCGGGGCTGCTCGATAATCTCCGTAGCTACGGTATCCCGCCTTCAGAACAGTATGCGATTATCCTTAAAAGTAATTTCGGGGCTATCGGCGGTGCGATCTGGCGTGGGATTGCCACGTTGCGTGGCAGTGGAGGCAAGATAAAACTTCCCGGACGTTATCTTTTAAGTGTTGTAAATAGGAGGTTGGAAATTGATAATTATTGATATTCAATTATTTATATTGGTTAAGAATTTGGTTAAGACACATATTGAAAATCTCTTGTATATGAAATGTAACTGTCTTATCTTTGTGTTGTCGATAAGCTTACAGACAAGACTAAACTCGATTAATTAACACAAAAACGAATTGGATTATGTATTTATTACGGAAAATGGTATTGGCGGGTTTATTGTTCTCCGCCGGAGTGAATATGTTTGCGCAGGAGTCTGCCTATGCTTATGACGCAAACGGGAATCTGACAAAAGATTTAAATAAGAATATTGTTGATATTCAATATAATTCTTTAAATTTGCCTAGCCGGATAGTCTTTAAAAATGGCGACAACATTTCTCATGTTTACAGTGCTGACGGTAGTAAGCTGCGTACGGTGCGGGTTGCTGACGGAGATACGCTGACGACGGATTATTGCGGGAATGTGATCTATGAAAACGGGGTTCCGGTGCGGTTGATGACCGATGTTGGGTATATAGCTTTGTCGGATACGAGCTATCATTATTTCATCAAAGATCATTAGGGCAATGTGCGTGTCGTTGCGGATGAACATGGCAATGCGGAGGAAGTGAACGATTATTATCCTTTCGGCGGATTGATGTCGACAAGTTCCCGGCAGAGCGTCCAGCCGTATAAGTATAACGGAAAAGAACTGGAGACAGCGTGCGGGGTGAACTGGTATGATTATGGTGCGCGGCGGTATGATCCGGTGTTGGGAAGGTGGAATGGAGTGGATCCTCTGTGCGAAGACTATTATTCAGAGAACCCTTATGGATATTGTGGAAATAATCCGGTTAACTATGTTGATCCGAATGGTCTGATGAAAGTGCTCTATAATCCTGATGGTACTTATAAGGAAACTACACATAATAATTGGTTTCATAATACGTTTATGGGGCGGCAGGAATATATTGATTATGGTGATCGAAAAGTGCATCTTTCCGAATCTGAATTTTGGCAATGGCAGAGGAGTGGAAGTTATGAGAATGTAGGTCCGGTAACAGATTTTGTTAGTAATTTGGAGCTTACCCTGAATGAACCGGCAGCAAATTTTGCCGACGGAGTTGCCAAATATATGGTATCGTCAGCTTATTCATCTATCAATTCTCCGAAAGTATGGCTGACGGGACGTTCTTGGGCAGGAACTTATGCGACGCCCGATGAAAGAGCCGGCGGATTCATTGATGTGGCCACTCAAAGATTGCCCGCCGTTCACTTGTTGAAACAATTGCATCCCGGTTCATGGTATAAGTTTAAATATGCCAATCGGCATATTCCCCCGAGGAGTAGGCGTGTAGTTTACGATGTGGAAATGAGAAAATTTGATGAAAGGATTCGCAATCCGAAAACTTTTGAGAATTTGAATGATGGAATAGATGGTATAATATATATTAATAAGAATAGAGACAACAAATGAGAGGTATAGATTATTTTGGTACTTTGATTATGTGGCTGGCGGTTTTTATCGGCTGGTTGATAAAAGGATGTAAAACCAATCTTTTTAAAGAATGTGCGAAAATAGAAGATTCTACAAAAAGAAATGTGGGAATAATTTTTGCAATATTTCTTATAGGGCCGGTTTTTTTAGGTGAGTGTCGTGGCGGTTAATTTTTCATTTGTTATATCTTTGATATGCAGTTTATTATGTTTTTTATTGATTGTATGTTAATAGTTTAATACTAGAAAATATGGAAACAAACAAATTCTCTGTCGTAATGTCGGAAAAGGTTGATATGGAGTTAGTCCGAATAGTGACTTCGGAGCGTGCTGATTATCAGCCTGAAGCTGTAATCGCAGCAGAGGAGGAACTGAAGCGGCGGAATATCACTCCGTCCATGTATCAGGACTATACGAAGGAGGTGGAAAAACTTATCGAAGTGGAAAAGGAGAAAGAGGTCGAGAAGCAGCGTCTTCCTTTATCTGCGTGGGTAAAAGCGATAGCCTTTCTTTTCCCTTTTCCATTGTTGCTTATTATAGGGTTGGCTCTTATATTGTTTGGTTATCAAACATGTGGTAAAGGGCTTTGTAAGTGGACACTTCTCGATGGTTATTTTATTTTATCCTTCTTATGTTTTGTGAAATATTCCTTTAGATTATGACTTCCGGTATGAATCAACTTTTTGTTTTGATGCATACCGGATTTTTTTGTTTTAGACTTATAATTATTCCTCCGATTTCTTATTGTTATTCAATGCATTACTGGTGGTTAAGAATTTAGTTAAGACACATATTGAAAATTACTTGTATATGAAATGTAACTATTGTATCTTTGTGTTGTCGATAAGCTTACAGACAAGACTAAACTAAATTTATTAACACAAAAACAAATTTGATTATGCCAGTATTGTATGGTCCATTTCAGTCCGTTCTGAAAGACAAAAACGGAGAACAACTATTCTATCCCCGTGTGTTGCGCACAGGTAATGTAAGTACTTCACAGATCTCTAAAGAGATAGCGGCTTATTCCTCCCTTTCCCCGGGTGATGTGAAGAACACGCTGGACAACCTGGTGACGGTAGTCAGCCAGCATCTTCAATCCTCGGAGAGTGTGACGCTTGACGGTTTCGGAACTTTCCGTCTGGTGATGAAGTCGAACGGTAAAGGTGTGAAAACTGTGGACGACGTGTCTGCCGCCCAAGCTTCACTGACAGTTCGCTTTCTTCCCTGTTCCACCCGTCATTTGGATGGCACTATGGCCACCCGTTCGCTAGTGACAGGCGCCCGGTGTGTCCGTTTCGACCGTGCCGATACCTCTGCTTCTGGTGAAGGAGAGGGTGGCAAGCCCGAAGGCGGCGGTTCCGGCGGTGGGGTGACACCGGATCCGTCAGTGTGATTCTCCGGCACAACACAGATTCAAACGACTAAACTAAACGAAGTATTCTGCTGAACGGCAGGTGCTTAACTGAACTATTAATTATTCACTAATTATGCGAACTATCAATTTGTTCGTGGTGCATTGCAGCGCCACGCGGGAGGATTGTACACTCTCCCCTGAAGCTTTGGACGTGATGCATCGGCGTCGCGGATTCAACGGAACAGGCTACCACTACTACATCCGCAAGGACGGAACGTTGTACCTCACCCGCTCGCTCGAACGTATCGGGGCGCACGCAAAAGGCTTCAATGCCCATTCGATAGGTATCTGCTATGAAGGTGGTCTGGACTGCCGGGGACACCCGGCAGATACCCGGACTCCGGCGCAGCGGGCTACGCTCCGGCAACTTGTGGCCGATTTGGAGCTGCGTTTCCCTGGCTGCCGGGTATGCGGGCATCGCGATCTTTCACCGGACTTGAACGGGAACGGTGAGATAGAGCCGGAAGAGTGGATTAAACAGTGCCCGTGCTTCGATGCGTCCAGAGAATTCGGGGAATCTGCAACCGAGGCGGTGAGCACGAAAGAACACAGAGTAACACAACTATTTAAAGACACGGAAAGGAGGTAAATTATGGCAATGAAGAAATCAGTATGGGATATGATCCTGAAGGTGGTTATCGCAGTGGCTTCGGCTTTGGCAGGCGTTTTGGGCGCTAATGCGATGAATCTGTAATGAGAGGCATTAATATTTTTTTATAAAAACCAGATGACTGTTATCTAAAATGAATAATAAGACTATTATTTTAATAATTGCGCTGCTCACTTGTGTGGGCAGCGTATATAGCCAGGGCACCTCGCCGGCTTTGGCTGATACGGAAGGAAAATACAAATATAATTATGTTCCTGTGTCTCCGGTATCGGAGGAGTTGATGAAGCATATTATGTGTCCTGTTAATTATAATACAGGCAAAGTTGAACTTAGTATCCCGATATATGAGATACGTACAAGAGATTTCACGCTGCCTTTACGATTGCAATATGACAGCGGAGGCATCAAGGTCAGTGCGGGAAACGGCGTGGCAGGCTTGGGCTGGAACGTGGATTTCGGTCCCACCGTAACCCGGAGTATTCAAGGAAATCCTGATGAAGAAGGGTATTTGATCTATAACCCGGACTTTGGCAGTTGGGACACTTCTTATATGCATAAGATGACCGAAGGTATGGCGCACGAACAACCGGATGTGTTTTTTTATAGTACATTTGATGCTCAGGGGAATTTCGTGTTCCGGCGTCCTGAGAAATCCTCGGAAAGCGGCTCGCATATACCGGTCTATTTACCGTTGACTTCTGATAAGGTGGAAACGTCAGACATACGTTCGGGATTTCAGGTGACGGACGGTTCCGGTAATATTTACCGTTTTAAGGAAGCCGAATACTCTAATACAGGAAAGATTACAGGCTGGAAACTAACGGATGTCACCAGTCTGAAACAGGACAGGCTTTCTTTTTCGTATGTCACACAGAAGCTCACTTATGCAGATAGTTATGACTATTATGCAGTGGAGGATATGGGTGAAAGTTACCGTAACGGATATTGGCAGGGAGTGGATGGAAAACTGAAGTTTTTCCGGATGAACGGGTATGCTTTGCATAATGATTCTCTTTGGGCCGATTTTACGGTCGAAAACGTTGGCCAGTATGATAACCGGCCTTACAATTCGGTTGATGCAAAATATCCCAAAGAAATCACGTACGCTAATGGAAAAGTCGTTTTTGATTATTCTTCTTCTCTTCTGAAAACCGTGCATATTTATGAAAATGGGGCGGAAATCCAACGTGTCACATTGAATTATAAGCAACTGCGGTTCATGGGACGCAGCCTGCTTACTGAGGTCAAGTTTACAGAGCTGGTCAATGATCAAAGCCGTAGTTATACAATGTCATATAATGACTACGTGGATGACTATTCGCCGACGCAGACCAAAGCAGTGGATAAATTCGGATATTATAACGGACGGACCGGTAATACCGATCTTGTAGAAAGACAATTGGTGGAGTTTGGAATGCCTTACGATGGCGACCGGGGTGTATGTTATGCTTATATTGGAGGTGCGGACCGTACACCGGACATTTTATTCGCCCAAGTTTATTCGTTGCAGTCTATTAAATATCCGACAGGTGCAAGAGAGGAATTAGTGTATGAGCTCAATACATATCCCGATACAGATGAATATGGGAATGCAATTTCATCTTATGCCGGTGGTTTGCGAATTTATTCTATCCAATGCCGTGATGTGGAAGGTACGCTGAAGAATGAACGTCGTTTCTTGTATGAGAAAGACGGTATTCCGACAGGTTATGCTCCTCAAGTGACTTTTGTCGATGAGATGGAGAAACTTTATTTGCGTACCTACTCTCGTACCAGCATGCGTTATCGTTTGTATTCATCCCTGCCGGTGGCCGATGCCGGTGCTGCAGCGGGAGTCTCTGTCCTATATCCTAATGTGAGTGTTGTGGAGAAAGATGATTATGGAAAAACGGTATCTCGTGAAGACTATGAATACAATACGAATTTCTATTTTCCAAGTATAATAAATGGTATGGTGCATGATGAGGTGTCCCATTATAAGAAGGGCAAACTGGTCAGGAGAACGGATTATGATGTAGATACGGAGCAGCCTGTGCATGATGAGGAGCATACATATACTGAAATATCTTTGAACAATAATACTCCTGTGGTGGCGGGACGTGAAGTGCGGCGTGCCAATCTGGTTGTTGCAGAACAGTCCGGTGTGGAAACGGACAATGACCTTTATTATCGTGAGTACAGGTATAGCATTGGTAGGGGGAATACGCGTGTGGAAAACCAGCTCACTGTGAATACGGATTATTATGCTGGTAAGTTGGTCAGTGATACGGTTGTCCGGACTTATGGCTCTACGGACTGGGATATACGATCCGGGCTTCCGGTGAGGGAGATTTATAAGTATAGCGATGGAAAGAAAAAGAAATGTGATTATACTTATCCATATCATGTTAATGATGCCGTTGGAAGGGCGATGACGGCTGCCAATGATATATTGAGACCTGCCCATATAGGAGAATCTGTGGAAGGTCCTGAAGGCTATATGGATGATTCCTTTACCAGTTTCGACTATACTCTGGATCCCGGCTCCGGTTCGGCCTTGCTGGACGAGGTGAGCGTCTGGAAGCATGAGGGGCTCTTTTCAATGAGTGAATCTTATCCTGTACACGATGCTTATGGCAATGTTTGTGAGATCCGCCGTGCGGATGCTCCTGTGGTCGCATTGCTCTGGGGATACAACTACAGTCGTCCGGTGGCTATTGTGGAAGGGGCGTCATATCAGGAAGTCGTTTCCGGGCTGCGCGTGAGTGTGGAGTCTCTTCAAAACCTTGACGGCAGTGCCCTTGAAAATGTATTGCTTCCGTTGCGTAATGCTTTCCCCGCCCCTTGCCGGGTGACCGTTTATAGATATGCTCCGCAACGGGGAGTTGTCTATATGAATGAACCTAACGGGAATGTAACTACATACAGCTATGACGGCTTCGGGAGACTGACGGAAATCCGTGATAAGGACGGCGCTGTGCTGGAGTATAATGAGTATAAGAAATGAATAAGAAACTGTTAAAAGGAAAAATTATGAATATAAAAAGAATCATTGTTCTTGTATTGATAAGTGCAAGCTCCGGTCTTCTTTGCGCTCAGAGGAAGACTGTGAACATGAGTGACCGTTATGGCATACTTACGGTAACTCCGCTTGACAAATATACCGGAGCAGCCTCGCTGTTGAAAACGAACGGTGTGCGCTCCCTGACTGATGTGTCCTATGGGGATGGTTTTGGCGGTGTTTCTCAGAAGATACACGTCGGAATAACTCCGCAGGGCAAAGACCTGACTGAAAGTTATGAGTATAACTCATTGGGAAATTTACAGTCCCGTACTCTTCCGGTTCCTGTGTTGTCGGAAGGGGCTTCCGGGAACTATAAGCAAATATTAAAGTCGGCACAGGAGTATTACGGGCACAGCAACGTCTGTTCACGTTTCGCGTATGAGGCTTCCCACCGTAGTTTACTGTTAAAAGAGTTTGGCGTTGGTGATGAATGGACCGGTAAAGCCGTATCCAAAAAATATAGCTGTAATCTTGAGAGTATACCCGCCCAACGTTGCAAGCGTTATCTGGTATCCGCCGGCGGCGAGCTGGTAGAGAGCGATAGTCCCTATGCAGACGGTAGCCTTCGCGGCATACGCAGCGAGGACGAAGATGGCAACATGCATTGGGAATTTTATAATAGTGAAAATCAGTTGGTCCTTTCACGCATTCTGGATGGTGATACATTTTTTGATACTTATTTTGTCTACGATGAGTATGGCAATCTGGTGTTTGTGCTTCCTCCGGGTTACCAGGATCATCCGGATCTGGATCTTTATGCTTACATATATCGTTATGACTATCTGGATCGTCTTGTTTATAAGAAGCTTCCCGGTTGCGCCCCTTCTTACCTGGTTTATGACGCGGCACACCGTTTGGTTTTCTCTCAGGATGGCTGTCAGCGTAATGATTCTCTTTGGTCATTCTTTGTTTATGATGTCTATGGGCGTGTCGTTGTGGAGGGCGAATGTAGCAACAGCGATAAACATGTTCGGACTGCCGGTGAGACAGTTGTTTTAGGTACTCTTATGGAAGGCGACACCGGCCTGGCGTACAGTGGTTATCAGAGCTCTTTTGATCTGGTTGATCCTTGTGTATATGTGGTGAACTACTATGATACGTATGATTTTAGAACACGAAACGGCTTTTCTGCATATAATTTTCCGGAAGGAACTGTGAGTGCGATCGGTAATCTTACGGGTAGCATACTTTGTACGCATGGCTCTTCGGGATTCATTTATTCTGCGGACTATTATGACATCAATAAGCGGATAGTGAAAAGCCTGTCAAGCCGTGTCAATGGAGGCATGGATACATACGCCACTGAGTACTCCTTTCAAGGAAGTCCTCTGTCCGTCCTTCACACCCATACGGATAGTTCCGGGTATTCATTGACGGAACGTTATACCTATACTTATGACCATTCGTCACGCCTGACACGAGTGAGCCACCAATACGATAACAATCCTTCCGTCTTGCTTTTGGAACACACTTATGACGAGTTGGGCCGATTGCAGACAGACAAACTGGATAACGGTATTTATGCAACAGACTATGCCTACAATATCCGTAACTGGCTGACCGGTATTGAAGGCGGTAAGTTTAGCCAGTCTTTGCATTATACCGACGGTTTGGGAGTCCCTTGTTATAATGGTAATATCAGCAGTATGACTTGGAAAAGTGGAGCCGGGGCCACTCCCCGCGGTTATAAATTCAGTTATGACCGTCTGGGTCGCCTGACTGATGCGGAGTATGGTGAAGGGCCGAGCCTTTCTGTAAATACCAACCGTTTTAATGAGCAGGTGACGGGCTATGATAAAATGGGTAATATCTTGGGTCTGAAACGCTACGGGCAGACTTCAGCGACGGGTTATGATGTGATTGATGATCTTTCTTTGAGTTATGCCGGTAACCGGTTAAAGAAGGTGACAGACCGTTCAACCACCCCTGCCTTCAATAACGGCTTCGAGTTCAAGGACGGTATTGATTTGCCAACAGAGTATGAATATGATGAAAACGGCAACCTGACTAAAGATTTAAACAAAAATATAACTGCTATTCAGTATAATTGTTTAAATTTGCCTAGTCGTGTAATGTTTGCGAATGGTAACAGTATATCTTATCTTTATGATGCTGCGGGTAGGAAACTCCGTACCGTGCACGTTCTGGAAGGAGACAGTGTTACAACGGATTACTGCGGCAATGTGGTCTATGAAAATGGAGTACCTCAGATTCTATTGACAGAAGTCGGTTATGTGTCCCTTACTGACGGTCAGTATCATTATTATTTGAAAGATCATCAGGGTAATAATCGTGTGGTTGTAGATGAGGAGGGAACGGTTGAGGAAGTGAATCATTATTATCCGTTTGGAGGTGTGTTTTCTTCTACCGGAGATGCTCAGCCTTATAAGTATAATGGCAAGGAGCTGGATCGTAAAGGTGGGTTGGACTGGTATGATTATGGAGCGAGATACTATGATGCAGCTTTAGGCAGGTGGCATGTGGTGGATCCGATGGCGGAGGAATATTATTCGATTAGTCCGTATGAATATTGTAATAATAGTCCTATAATATATATCGACCCAACAGGTATGTTATATACAGGTTATACAGTTGATCGGAACGGATATATTTTAAAAATAAATAATGAAGGAGGTGATAATTACGATGTATTGTATAATAAAGAGAAGTATTCCTCTGAAACTAAAGGAGATTATGATAAAACCGGTAACAAAACAGGGATACAGATAAGTAAAGGGATATTATCAGGGACAGATGCGAGAAGCATGAGCTCAAAGATAACTAAAGGTGTTTTATATACCCAAGACGGACAGTTGACAGGAAAAACGGTGCTTAATCATGCATATGAGGTAAAAAATGATCAAGAGTCAGTGAGTATTATGAACTTTTTAGATAAAAACACCGATGTGGAATGGAGTAATACTTTGATGGAAAATAAGCAAGGTGGTAATGTGAATTTAATAAGTACAAGCCATGAAGCTAAGAGAATATCTTTTGGAAGTTATCAGATTAACAAATATATTCGTTCTGGTTATCAGGTACTTAGATCCGATCATATTCATCCGGGAGAGGGACGAGTAGCATCGGGTGATACAGGTGATATAGGGAATGCTAAAAACATTTTGCAACATTCTCCTAAGGCAATTTTTAGAATCCTGAATAAAGGAATTTATTATAATTATACAAATGAAATATATAGAAAATAAGTTTAAAATGTTATGAAAATGGAATTTAAGCTTTTGCTTACTTTATTATTTGCTATCTTCTTTGTGGGATGTAAATCTTATGAAGAAGTGAACAATCTTAAATTATATGATTTTGAGGATTATATTAATAAGGAAATAAAGGTATATGAAGTAAAAGAATGGCTATATCCTATACTTGATTCTGTTATAATGAAAACTGAGGAGGTTCTAGCTTGTCAGAAATTTGAAAATGAAATAACATTCTCTTTCGAAATTGATTTTAATGGTTCTATGAATTCTGTAGATCTTGTAATCAGTGTTGAGGATTCACTTGATTCTTTTAATCATGCACTATGGACTGATGCTATATTTTATTATAAGGAATATAAATTCTATTGCGGGAGAACTTTTCTAGATTCTTTTTTTAAAAAAGCAGATAAATCCATTTCTCTAACTTGTGTAAATCCTAAAAAATATCGTTGGGATATACCTAGAAGAAGTGAACATAAACTGGAATGGTTCTATTGTATAGAAATGAGAGATGATTAAAATAGCGTGTTGCTCAGCAGATCTGTATCTTATTCTTATATAATCGGATTGTTACTATACTATTTTATTGATACCTTGATATGAGACTAAAAATACTTGTGTCAAGGTATCTTTTATTTTAATGATATCCTACTGGAATATAATATGGTGGGGAATGGATAACAATTAATTAGAAACTTCATCTATATATAAAAAGAATGATAATATGATGAAAAGATTAGGATATGGGAAGTAAGTTAGTTTTATTGCTGACAGGCATATTAATACCATATATTTTATGTTTGTATTAATCAAATAGCACTAGTGGGAATTGTTCTGTTCTTTTACTCTTTTCTCCGGAAAAAGCAATAAGCTCATTATAAATATCTTAATGAGTATTGATTGTGAAACCGGTGCGTTAATTGTCAGTGAATAGTTTATATAAAGCTACTCCAGTAATAATTTAAATTCCGTTAGTCTACCTATAAAGATTAACGGAATTTTTACGTTTTTAATCCGGTACAAATACCGATAGTAGACTTAACAAAGTAGTGAATGTGTATTTATCTCCACTGTTTTTAACGACACCGGCCTGGCGTACAGTGGTTATCAGAGCTCTTTTGATCTGGTTGATCCTTGTGTATATGTGGTGAACTACTATGATACGTATGATTTTAGAACACGAAACGGCTTTTCTGCATATAATTTTCCGGAAGGAACTGTGAGTGCGATCGGTAATCTTACGGGCAGCATACTTTGTACGCATGGCTCTTCGGGATTCATTTATTCTGCGGACTATTATGACATCAATAAGCGGATAGTGAAAAGCCTGTCAAGCCGTGTCAATGGAGGCATGGATACATACGCCACTGAATACTCCTTTCAAGGAAGTCCTCTGTCCGTCCTTCACACCCATACGGATAGTTCCGGGTATTCATTGACGGAACGTTATACCTATACTTATGACCATTCGTCACGCCTGACACGAGTGAGCCACCAATACGATAACAATCCTTCCGTCCTGCTTGTGGAACACGCTTATGACGAGTTGGGCCGATTGCAGACAGACAAACTGGATAACGGTATTTATGTAACAGACTATGCCTACAATATCCGTAACTGGCTGACCGGTATTGAAGGCGGTAAGTTTAGCCAGTCTTTGCATTATACCGACGGTTTGGGAGTCCCTTGTTATAATGGTAATATCAGCAGTATGACTTGGAAAAGTGGAGCCGGGGCCACTCCCCGCGGGTATAAATTCAGTTATGACCGTCTGGGTCGCCTGACTGATGCGGAATATGGTGAAGGGCCGAGCCTTTCTGTAAATACTAACCGTTTTAATGAGCAGGTGACGGGCTATGATAAAATGGGTAATATCTTGGGTTTGAAGCGCTACGGGCAGACTTCAGCGACGGGTTATGATGTGATTGATGATCTTTCTTTGAGTTATGCCGGTAACCGGTTAAAGAAGGTGGCAGACCGTTCAGGCACTTCTACCTTCAATAACGGCTTCGAGTTCAAGGACGGTATTGACTTGTCCACAGAGTATGAATATGATGAAAACGGCAACCTGACTAAAGATTTAAACAAAAATATAACTGCTATATCATATAATTGTTTAAATTTGCCTAGTCGTGTAATGTTTGCGAATGGTAACAGTATATCTTATCTTTATGATGCTGCGGGTAGGAAACTCCGTACCGTGCACGTTCTGGAAGGAGACAGTGTTACAACGGATTACTGCGGCAATGTGGTCTATGAAAATGGAGTACCTCAGATTCTATTGACAGAAGCCGGCTATGTGTCCCTTACTGACGGTAAGTATCATTATTATTTGAAAGATCATCAGGGTAATAATCGTGTGGTTGTTGCTGAGGAGGGAACGATTGAGGAAGTGAATCATTATTATCCGTTTGGAGGTGTGTTTTCTTCTACCGGAGATGCTCAGCCTTATAAGTATAATGGCAAGGAGTTGGATCGTAAAGGTGGGTTGGACTGGTATGATTATGGAGCGAGGATGTATGATGCGGTGTTGGGAAGATGGCATGCGGTGGATCCGATGAGTGAGAAGTATTATGGTGTGAGTCCATATTTATACTGTGCAAATAATCCTATTCTCTTGGTTGACCCTAACGGTATGTGGCCTACTTGGAGAGGAATCAGGAATGGTTTAAACAATGCTTTAAATACCACTCTAAGTTTTACTAATGGAGCAGTACGTGCTGTAACGGATAATATACTGTTAGGAAGTACTTCTTTACGTGAAACGGGAATATATAGCAGTGCAGGTGCTTATAACGTAGGTCAGGATGTTGGTGATGTGATTAGCCTTTTTATAGGTGGTGCAGAAGTAATAAGAGGTTCCGGGGAAGTTGCCGCCGGTTTATTGGGAAGTCCGGAAACTGGCGGAGTGTCCTTGGCTGTTTCAACAAAAGGAGTGGTGGATGTTACTCACGGATCACTTATGGCTACGAGCGGGGCTATGAAGTTATTCTCTAGAAAAGGGAGGGTTAATGAAAATAGTAGCAATGGATATTCTAAATCAAGCGGAAAGAATGAGAAGCATTCTAGTCTAAAGGCAAAAGAGTCTGCGAGGCAGAAATATCAGGATATTAAATCTCAATATGATAAATTGAATTTAAAACAGAATAAGACTCCAGAAGACAAGAAATCATTAAAAAAGCTCGAGAATCAAGTTAAACATTGGAAAAAGAAACAGGATTTTACAGGTGAAAATCATAGTATGAATGCAAAAGGGAATTGGTAATGAAAAAGTTTACATTTATTGCAGAGTATAAAAAAGGTACTTATATTAGCCAATATGAATCTTCTAATTTAATGGAAGCGCTCGTTATTTGGGCTGATAATTTGGATATACAATTTTTCACGGAAAAAGTGAAAGCTAAGATCCAAGAAAAAGTTAGAGATAATTTTTATTCTCCGGTATCTATAGAAAAGGTAGATAATGTTTGGTGTTCTAGTTATGTTATATTTCGGTCTCTTCTGCTGCTTAATATTGTAGAAACAGTTTAGGCTGGGATTGTTCATATGTATTATTGTCCAGACATAGATTGTTTTTTAATTAATCGGTGTATGGATATTATTTCCCTTCTGTATAAGGGCTCTTTTTGTTATAATAATGAGAATTTGTGATAAGATGATAGCTTCACGTAGATAAATCAATGCTGACTATAAACGTTGTTTTGCTCATCAATATCAAACTGAAACATTGACTAAAGATTTATAGTTTGAATTAGTCTATGATTCTGTTCGTATTTCTCAAAAAATAAATATGGAGATAGAAGTTTTGAATAAGAAGAATAACTATTATGAACTTTATCATGTGTATGAGGATAAAGCCTTAGGAGATAAGGTTGTGAAATTTATAGGCTTGTTTTCTTCTACACAAAATGCCTGGAAAGCTATTAAAGCATTAAGGCATCAACCTGGTTTTTGCCTGCATTCTCAAAAATGTTTTAAACTTTCTAATATTGTATCTATTGGTAATTATGAATGGAAAGAAGGTTTTTGTACAGTTGAAGAAGCTTTCGAATATCAAAAAAGAATATTTAGAGATGATGAGTGATATATTTTTTTATAGGTTAGATCATCGACATGTTTATCATGGATATGAAGAATCGATGCATATAGGAACTTTTTTATTTCGTGAAGATGTTGAGAAGGTGATAGATGAATTGATAGTACAGCCAGGTTTTAAATCTTATCCTCGTTCTTGTTTTGTAGTTTGTAAAATTATTGTTGATGATTACAGATGGAAAAAAGGTTTTATTCACACAGAAAAGGGTGATTTTGAAATAGAATAAAGACTTATTTTATAATGATTATCCTAACATAAATTGATACTTGAATAACCTTCCTACCCTAGCATAAAGTATAAGGCTTATGTTAGGGTATTTTTTATTATATGGATGGGGTATAGGTGTACCTAATCCGAACAACAATCTCTTTGCTTTATACCGGTAACCGACTGAAGAGAGTGACTGACACAGCCTTAGCTTTTAATAATGGTTTTGAGTTTACAGACGGTGTCCATGAAGCAATAGAGTGGGAATATGATGAAAACGGCAACCTGACTAAAGATTTAAACAAAAATATAACTGCTATTCAGTATAATTGTTTAAATTTGCCTAGTCGTGTAATGTTTGCGAATGGTAACAGTATATCTTATCTTTATGATGCTGCGGGCAGGAAACTCCGTACCGTGCACTTTCTGGAAGGAGACAGTGTTACAACAGATTACTGCGGTAATGTGGTCTATGAAAATGGAGTACCTCAGATTCTATTGACAGAAGTCGGCTATGTGTCCCTTACTGACGGTAAGTATCATTATTATTTGAAAGATCATCAGGGTAATAATCGTGTGGTTGTAGATGAGGAGGGAACGGTTGAGGAAGTGAACGATTATTATGCTTTCGGCGGATTGATGTCAACAAGTTCCCGGCAGAGCGTCCAGCCTTATAAGTATAATGGCAAGGAGTTGGATCGTAAAGGTGGGTTGGACTGGTATGATTATGGAGCGAGACATTATGATTCGGTGTTAGGAAGGTGGAATGGAGTGGATCCGTCCTGTGAGAAACATTACAGTTGGAGTCCTTATGTTTATTGTAAGAATAATCCGGTATTAAGGATAGATCCGGATGGGAAGGATGATTATGTGATAAATTATCATGGGCAACTTCAATTGATGAGGAGGACGAATAGAATTGTTGATGTTTTATATGCTAGCGGAACAAGCGGGACAGTGTCGAAAATAAATCCTGAATGGAAGAATATCAAGGTATTTGACAAGTCTATTTTACCTGCATTGGAAACAAATTTAGGCAATAATACCAGTGGTGCTGATTACTTTGCAGAAACATCTAGCGCGTATGATGCGGCTAATATCGCAACATTTGGTATTGAGAATACCGGAGTTGAGTGGAAATATACTGCCGGATACAGGGATGGAGAGAAGAAATATATCATAGGAAACAGTAGCCGTGATTATAGTGTTTCTACATTGGAAGGTATAAATAATAATCCATTTGAAGGCTTTCAGCCAATCGTGGATATTCATTCTCATCCCAGCACTCAAGGCGCATCCGAGCATGATATGCTGAATGCAAAAGGCAAGAATGGAGTATCTTTTGGAGTTTATTTTAAGGATAATAAAACCCTTTATGAATATAATTCCGTAAGAAGTAACCTGAACTCTATAAAAATGAACTCCATGCTGGATTTAATGAGATATACATTTAGAAAATATAATGAAAACGATGAGGAGGAGTAATTGCATTCTGTTTATAAAGATGATGATCCTTTCGACCCTGGCATTTTCATGCCGGGGTTTGAATGATCGTAAGGTGGATCCCGTAGTCATTGCCCATGCCAAAGCGGTGATAGATTCGAATTTTTTGCACAGCCCCTATCTGCAGGTTGCACAGTATGAATTCAATACAGCTTGGCTGTATATTATTGCGCCTAAACATTCTTTTTGGTTTTGGACGGAGAAAGGAGGTCCCGATAATGCTTATGAACTCCCAACCGACTTTCTTGAATATAAAGGGAAATTTATATTCTTTTATCTTAAGAATAAAAAGCGGTTGAGCGAGGAATTCCTTGATAAAACAATGAGGCAAAAAAAAGGGGAAAATTATATAGAATTGGACACGCACACACATATGGATACTTGTGGTATATGGGTGTATTTTAAAGATAAATATTCGGATAGATCTGCATATGTACATTGCGGCGATCGTCAGCCCTTTTCTGCATACCCTGACTTGCGTTACTTCTTATGTAATGAACAGGATTCATCCGTTTATTATTCTCATATTATTGATATGCGAATGTGGAAGCCATATATATATGGAACGGAAACCAAAAACGGAAAATTTTTGAATCCCAATCAAATAGAATTTAGCGTGAAAATATGTAACCGTACAGATTCTGCACTTTATATAAGTACGCGACCGGAAGAGTATGGTCATTTTGTTTTTAAAGATGGTGAAAACTCTTTAACTTTCCATGTAAGCGATGCGGAAGGTGTTGCTGAAGTATCTCCCGGAATGTATGAAATAACTCCCCATACCGACATTGTCTTAGACTTATCCACAGAAAAGAATCCTATTGTATTTAAGAATGTTCCTCGGAAGAAATATCCGGAGAAAATACATCAAATGGTTTATGATTCCGTATATTACCTTCCGACGCATACTGTACCCCAAAGCGAGAAAAGGTATATTTGGAATAAGAAATTTAAGGTTTACCCTCTTTATCTTAATTCTTATTATTACCGTATAGATAGTGTGGAACATACTGTTTTTTGGGATGGAGAAATAGACGAAATTATCGGAAGAAAGTTTAAAAGGTGAAGTACCCTTCCGGTTCCTATGTTGTCCGCAGGGGTTTATAAGCAAATATTAAAGTCGGCACAGGAGTATTATGTGCACAGCAACGTCTGTTCGCGTTTCGCGTATGAGGCTTCCCACCGTAATTTGCTGTTAAAAGAGTTTGGTGTTTGTGCCTCCTCCGGGTTACCAGGATCATCCGGATCTGGATCTTTATGCTTACATATATCGTTATGACTATCTGGATCGTCTTGTTTATAAGAAGCTTCCCGGTTGCTCCCCTTCTTACCTGGTTTATGATGCGGTACACCGTTTGTTTTTTTCTCAGGATGGCTGTCAGCGTAATGATTCTCTTTGGTCATTCTTTGTTTATGATGTCTATGGGCGTGTCGTTGTGGAGGGCGAATGTGGCAACAGCGATAAACATGTTCGGACTGCCGGTGAGACAGTTGTTTTAGGTACTCTTATGGAAGGCGACACCGGCCTGGCGTACAGTGGTTATCAGAGTTCTTTTGATCTGGTTGATCCTTGTGTATATGTGGTGAACTACTATGATACGTATGATTTTAGAACACGAAACGGCTTTTCTGCATATAATTTTCCGGAAGGAACTGTGAGTGCGATCGGTAATCTTACGGGTAGCATATTTTGTACACATGGTTCTTCGGGATTCATTTATTCTGCGGACTATTATGACAGCAATAAGCGGATAGTGAAAAGCCTGTCAAGTCGTGTCAATGGAGGCATGGATACATACGCCACTGAGTACTCCTTTCAAGGAAGTCCTCTGTCCGTCCTTCACACCCATACGGATAGTTCCGGGTATTCATTGACGGAACGTTATACCTATACTTATGACCATTCGTCACGCCTGACACGAGTGAGCCACCAATACGATAACAATCCTTCCGTCTTGCTTTTGGAACACACTTATGACGAGTTGGGCCGATTGCAGACAGACAAACTGGATAACGGTATTTATGCAACAGGCTATGCCTACAATATCCGTAACTGGCTGACCGGTATTGAAGGCAGTAAGTTTAGCCAGTCTTTGCATTATACCGACGGTTTGGGAGTCCCTTGTTATAATGGTAATATCAGCAGTATGACTTGGAAAAGTGGAGCCGGGGCCACTCCCCGCGGTTATAAATTCAGTTATGACCGTCTGGGTCGCCTGACTGATGCGGAATATGGTGAAGGGCCGAGCCTTTCTGTAAATACTAACCGTTTTAATGAGCAGGTGACGGGCTATGATAAAATGGGTAATATCTTGGGTCTGAAGCGCTACGGGCAGACTTCAGCGACGGGTTATGATGTGATTGATGATCTTTCTTTGAGTTATGCCGGTAACCGGTTAAAGAAGGTGGCAGACCGTTCAGGCACTTCTGCCTTCAATAACGGCTTCGAGTTCAAGGACGGTATTGATTTGTCCACAGAATATGAATATGATGAAAACGGCAACCTGACTAAAGATTTAAACAAAAAGAAAACTGCTATTCAGTATAATTGTTTAAATTTGCCTAGTCGTGTAATGTTTGCGAATGGTAACAGTATATCTTATCTTTATGATGCTGCGGGTAGGAAACTCCGTACCGTGCACTTTCTGGAAGGAGACAGTGTTACAACGGATTACTGCGGTAATGTGGTCTATGAAAATGGAGTACCTCAGATTCTATTGACGGAAGTCGGTTATGTGTCCCTTACTGACGGTCAGTATCATTATTATTTGAAAGATCATCAGGGTAATAATCGTGTGGTTGTTGCTGAGGAGGGAACGGTTGAGGAAGTGAACGATTATTATGCTTTCGGCGGATTGATGCAACAAGTTCCCGGCAGAGCGTCCAGCCTTATAAGTATAATGGCAAGGAGTTGGATCGTAAAGGTGGGTTGGACTGGTATGATTATGGAGCGAGGATGTATGATGCTGCATTAGGGAGATTTATGAAAACTGATAGATTTCAGAGAAGTATGTTTCTTTATCACCTTATCAATATGGTGCAAATAATCCGGTGAATAATATTGATGTGAATGGAGATAGTATTTGGTATACTCGGAATGGTGATATTGTCACTATGCATGTAACTGCAAAGATATTTAATAATTCAAGTGATAATATAAATATGGCTAGAGCTGCCAAAGATATAGTTTCTGATATAAAAAGTACTTATGAAGGAAAATTTGAATGGAGCGATAATAAGACTTACAATTTAAAGGTTGATATGGATCTTAAAGTTGCAACTTCTATGAAAGATGTCGAAAACTCTGATCATTTATTTTTATTAGCAGATAGCGATAGTAAAGGAGCGCGTGGAGCAACAAGTATGTTAGGTGGAAAGGTTATGACTTTGGCTTCAAGCGATTTTGCTAATAATAATTGGTTGTCGAATAATTTGTCTTATAATAAAACTTTTACAGCTACTCATGAGTTTGGGCATGCAATTGGATTATCACATTCGCAGAATCCATTTAATATAATGAAGCAGGGAGGAGTTGTTCACAACAGCAATAGCAACCAAAGAGTTATCATGTTGCAGCAACAAAATAATCTAAATAATAATCTTGTTGTCGATATATATAATTTAGGTCTTAAATGGCGATAATGTAGATGAAATTATGAAAGGGAAAAAAAATAATAACGATAGGAATAATATTATGTGTGTGTTGTGTGTGTGTTACATCCAGAACTGCGTTAATATTTGTAGGTAACTCTTATGAAAATAGCAAAGAAATTAATGTTACTATTTCGGTGGATGATAAGGTATTATATAATGGCTTTTTAAAAGCTTATGAGATTCCAATGCTGTTGGAAAAGAAGAAAATGAGGGTCGGCTTTTACAAGGTTTCTGCGAAATGTAATAATATCCAAGTGCAGCATAGATTCTTTTATTTTTTTCAGAAAACTATTTGGATTGATTTTGATTTTGCAACTAATGACATATTATTAGTTTCGAAATTTTATAAACAAATACCATTATAATTTTATGTTATCTGTCTTATCGTAATATAAAGTTAATAAAACAGTCTTGCTCTGATATATAAGTTGTCTAAACTAAATCAGCATATTAGAGCAAGATTATTTTGTATGATGCAGCTATTGGATGTTGGTATGTAGTAGATCCGGAGTCTGAGAGATATCATTCGTTAAATCCTAACAATTACTGTGTAAATCTCTAGAGAAGGGCGGGTTAGTACAAATAGTAAGATGCCCTTTTATATTTCAAAAAGCTAGTATAATCTAACTGATATTTTATTTTTTTTCTTCTCGATAGCCTATTTCTATATGCAATTCTCCCCTTTTTCTTTCTTTTTTCTCATAAGAAAGAATATATTTGTACCTAAGTTAAATGAAAACCAGCGTATGATATGATAACAACCCAGTTGCTTCGCCCTGAAAGTATTGTTGTAGTAGGGGCTTCGAATAATGTACATAAGCCGGGTGGCGCAATATTAAAGAACTTGATAAACGGAGGTTATCAGGGAGAACTTCGGGCGGTAAACCCGAAGGAGAAGGAAGTACAAGGAGTTCCCGCCTTTGCAGATGTGAAAGATCTTCCTGATACGGATTTGGCAGTATTGGCTGTGCCTGCCGGACTGTGTCCCGATATTGTGGAAACATTGGCTAGTACAAAACAAACTCGGGCGTTTATCATACTCTCTGCCGGATTTGGAGAAGAAACGCATGAAGGGGCGCTATTGGAAGAACGTATCCTGGAAACTGTGAATAAATACGGCGCTTCGCTGATTGGACCTAATTGTATCGGTTTGATGAATACCTGGCATCATAGCGTGTTCAGCCAACCTATCCCTAACCTGAACCTGAAAGGAGTTGATCTAATCTCCAGTTCCGGTGCAACAGCGGTGTTTATTCTGGAAAGTGCGGTGACGAAAGGATTGCAATTTAATTCTGTCTGGTCGGTAGGTAATGCCAAACAGATCGGTGTAGAAGATGTCTTGCAATTTATGGACGAGAACTTTGATCCCGAGAAAGATTCACATCTGAAATTGCTTTATATTGAAAGTATTCAGAACCCGGACAGATTATTGTTTCATGCTTCCTCTTTGATAAGAAAAGGATGTAAGATTGCTGCTATCAAGGCCGGAAGTTCGGAGAGCGGAAGCCGTGCGGCATCTTCTCATACGGGAGCGATTGCAAGTTCCGACTCAGCGGTAGAGGCGTTGTTCCGTAAAGCAGGAATTGTGCGTTGTTTCTCTCGCGAGGAACTGACGACCGTAGGTTGTGTATTTACTTTACCCGAATTGAAAGGAAAGAATTTTGCCATTATCACTCATGCCGGAGGACCGGGGGTAATGTTGACAGATGCGTTGAGTAAAGGCGGTTTGAACGTACCGAAGCTCGAAGGCGAATTGGCGGAAGAACTGAAAACTCAACTTTTTCCCGGTGCTGCCGTTGGAAATCCGATAGATATTCTGGCTACCGGGACACCGGAGCATTTGCGTCTCTGCATTGATTACTGTGAAGAAAAGCTTGAAAACATAGATGCCATGATGGCTATCTTCGGAACTCCGGGATTGGTTACTATGTTTGAAATGTATGATGTGCTTCACGAGAAGATGCAAACTTGCAAGAAACCGATTTTCCCGATTCTTCCTTCTATCAATACTGCCGGAGCTGAAGTTGCAGCGTTTCTTGCTAAAGGGCACGTGAACTTTGCCGATGAAGTGACACTCGGGACGGCCCTTTCGCGTATCGTTAATGCTCCTAAACCGGCTGTTCCTGAAATAGAATTGTTTGGAGTGGATGTCCCGAGGATTCGTCGTATTATTGATTCGATTCCGGAAGACGGATATATCGAGCCTCATTATGTACAGGCATTGCTCCATGCGGCAGGTATCCCGTTGGTAGACGAATTTGTTTCGGATAATAAGGAAGAGATCGTAGCCTTCGCCCGCCGATGTGGATTCCCCGTAGTGGCTAAGGTTGTCGGTCCGGTGCATAAATCGGATGTCGGCGGAGTGGTGCTGAATATTAAAAGCGAGCAACACTTGGCGCTGGAATTTGACCGGATGATGCAGATCCCTGATGCCAGGTCGATAATGGTGCAGCCTATGCTGAAAGGGACAGAACTGTTCATTGGTGCGAAATATGAGGAGAAGTTCGGCCATGTAGTGCTTTGCGGTTTAGGGGGTATTTTTGTGGAAGTGCTCAAAGATGTATCTTCCGGTTTGGCTCCGCTTTCTTATGAGGAGGCTTATTCGATGATTCACTCATTGCGCGCCTATAAAATCATCCAGGGAACGCGAGGCCAGAAGGGAGTAAACGAGGATAAATTTGCTGAAATTATTGTCCGTTTGTCTACCTTGCTCCGGTTTGCAACGGAAATCAAAGAAATGGATATCAATCCGCTTCTCGCAACGGAAAAGGCTGTTGTGGCCGTAGATGCACGTATTAAAATAGAGAAATAAGACTATTTTTTCATTCATTGGGACGTATCTTCTATTTTTCGATTGTTATTTCACCTACATTTGGTAAGTTGAATAAAAGAAGTGTTATAAACCGAATATATGAAAAAAATTATAATAACGTTTATTTCTTTAATAATTGGAATTCTTAGCCGTGCACAAACGGTTAATGAACATTATTATTTTAAGAATCTTAGTAGCCAGAATGGGTTGTCACAAAACACAGTCAGTGCTATCTTGCAGGACTCGAAAGGTTTTATGTGGTTTGGTACGAAAGATGGATTAGATCGATATGATGGGGTATCTTTCCGGCATTTTAAGTACGATAGAAACAATCCGAGAAGTCTGGGCAATAATTTTGTGACTTCTCTTTATGAAGATATCGAAGGTAATATCTGGGTAGGGACTGATGTGGGAGTCTATATCTATTATCCGGAGAAAGATACTTTTCGTCATTTTGTAGAACAGAGTGACAAAAACACAAGGGTGGAACGAGCCGTTGCTATGATTTCAGGAGACAGTCAGGGAAGGGTATGGATAGCTGCAGAGGCGCAAAACTTGTTTTGTTATGATTTGAAAAAGCAAACCTTGAGAAACTATATTCTGACCGATCATCCATTGGTCTCTACCAATGTGAAATGCCTGACGGTTGATAATAGTGGTACTATCTGGATTGGCTTCTACGGTGACGGATTGTTTTATTCGAAAGATGAGTTGAAAACTCTTCATCCTTATATATCACCTATTGATAATGAGGAAACTTATAATAATGACGTTGTGAGTGAAATACTCCCGGGCATACAATTGTTTATATATTGGTTCTTTAAAAGGAGGAGTGAAAGAATTGAATCTGACTTCGGGTAAATTACGGGATTTGTTGTTGAAAGATGAAGATAATGAATCCATCTATTGTCGGACATTACTTTTTGCTACGGATAATGAGTTATGGATAGGTACAGAAAGCGGAGCTTATATTTATAATCTCCGTACGGGGAAGTATACGCACTTGCGTAGTTCTGAGTATGATCCCTATTCTTTGTCTGATAATGCAATTTATTCTTTTTGCAAAGACCGTGAAGATGGTATATGGATCGGTTCGTATTTTGGCGGAGTAAACTATTATCCGCGCTCGTATACCCATTTTGAGAAATATTATCCGAAAGGAGAGGAAAATAGTCTGCATGGTAAGCGGGTACGTGAATTTTGTCGTGATAACTATGGTGTGTTATGGATTGGTACGGAAGATGGCGGGTTGAACCGTTTTAATTTGAATACAAAAGAATTTTCTTTTTTTGCTCCTAGTGCGGGATTTACCAATATACATGGGTTATGTTTAGTGGACGATAAACTTTGGGTTGGCACATTCTCTAAAGGATTGAAGATTATAGATACCCGTACAGGGACTGTTTTGAAGACATATCAGAAGAACAGCTCTCCCCGTTCTTTGATTGATAATAGTATTTTTGCAATTTGTAGAACCGCCACAGGTGACATCTACTTAGGAACGATGTTCGGACTGGTCAAATATAATAAGCAATCGGACGATTTTGACCGTATACCGGAATTGAATGGGAAGTTTGTATATGATATAAAGGAAGATTCCGGCGGTAATATCTGGTTGGCAACTTATGCTAATGGTGCTTATTGTTATAATGTGAACGATCGGAAATGGAAAAACTATGTGCATGATGAAAAAGATACCACAAGTCTTTCATATAATAAGGTTTCTAGTATTTTTGAAGATTCCTATCACCGGATTTGGTTAACAACTCAGGGAGGAGGTTTTTGCGTATTTCATCCGGAGTCAGAGACGTTTACTAGTTATAACTCAACTGACGGACTACCTAGCGATGTTGTTTATCAGATTGTAGAGGATAAAGATGGACAGCTGTGGCTAACAACTAACAATGGACTTGTCTATTTTCAGCCAAAAACTGAAACGATGAAAGTATACACTACTGCCAATGGTCTGTTGGGTGATCAGTTTAACTATCGGTCCAGTTTTGAAGATGAAAATGGAATGATTTATTTTGGTGGAATTGATGGTTTTATAGCTTTTAATCCTAAAAGCTTCTCGGAGAATAAGAATCTTCCCACAGTAGTGATTACAGATTTCTTGCTGTTTAATAAAGAAGTGTATGCAGATGAACCTAATTCGCCTTTGGAAAAGAATATCACTTTTTCTGATAAGATAGTACTCCGGGCTGATCAGAATTCATTTTCTTTCCGCATCTCGGCTCTTGGTTATCAAGCTCCCGGAATGAATAAACTGATGTATAAATTGGAAGGGTTTGATAATGAGTGGTTATCTATCGGTGAGAGTCCGTTGATAACTTATTCTAATCTGCGTTATGGTGATTATGTATTTCGGGTGAAAGCTGCAAATGACAATGGCGTTTGGAATAATAATGAAATCTCGTTGAGCATCCGGATTTTACCTCCTTTTTATCTTTCTGTTTGGGCTTATTGCATTTATGTACTTTTGATTATTGGATGTTCTGTCTATTTGGTTCTTTATTTTAAGCGTCGCACCAATAGAAAGCATCGTCGTCAAATGGAGAAATTTGAGCAGGAAAAGGAACGGGAAGTATATAATGCGAAAATAGATTTCTTTACGAATGTAGCTCATGAGATACGTACTCCTTTGACGTTGATTAATGGTCCTCTGGAGAATATTCTTCTGAAAAAGACGGTGGATCCTGAGATACGGGAGGATTTGAATATCATGAAACAGAATACGGAACGGTTGTTAAGTTTGACGAACCAGTTGCTGGATTTCCGTAAAACAGAGAGTCAGGGATTCCGCTTGAACTTTGCCGAGTGTAATGTTACTGAGGTACTGAAAGAAACTTATAACCGTTTTACATCTTTGGCGAGACAGAGAGAACTGGACTTTGTATTGAATGTAGGCGAACAGGACTTCTATGCACATGTCAATAAGGAAGCATTTACTAAGATTGTTAGTAATTTGTTGAATAATGCTGTGAAATATGCAGAAACATATGTACATGTGTTTTTGGAAATGAACGGGATAGGAGAAAAGAGGATGTTTTATATTCGTACAGTGAATGATGGCGTTATCATCCCGAATGAAATGAAAGAGGAAATCTTTAAACCTTTTGTCCGTTTCAATGAAAAAGAAGATGGTAAAGTTACCACAGGAACGGGAATCGGATTAGCTCTCTCACGTTCATTAGCTGAATTACATCAGGGAAGTTTGATGATGTTGGAAGGTGAAGAGGCAAATGTGTTCTGTCTGTCGCTTCCTGTGGAACAGGATAGTGTAATAAAGCTGACTTCGGAATATAAATCCGTAGAAGAGGAGAATGTGGTGGAACGGCGGACGGAACTAGCGGACAGCAGGGGAGACAAACCGGTAGTGTTGGTAGCGGATGATAATCCGGATATGTTGTCTTTCATTGTTTGTCAGTTGGAAAGTAATTATGTCGTTGTGACTGCCAATGATGGTGTGGAAGCATTGGAAGTGCTGGATAATCAGGAAGTCACATTGGTGGTAAGTGATGTTGTAATGCCTCGTATGGATGGATTTGAATTGTGCAAGTTGATAAAGTCTAAATTGGATTATAGTCATATTCCGGTGATTTTGCTTACTGCTAAAACGAATATTCAATCAAAGATAGAAGGGTTGGAATTAGGGGCGGATGCGTATATTGAAAAACCTTTTTCTGTTGGGTATTTACAGGCTTGCATCGCCAATCTGATTAATAGTCGTGAGAAACTGCGTCAGGCTTTTGCACAATCGCCTTTTGTTGCGGCCAATACGATGGCTTTGACAAAAGCTGATGAAGAATTTATGAAAAAGCTGAATGAAATCATTCAGAATAATTTGCATAATCCGGATTTTAGTATGGATGATATAGTAGACTCTTTAAATATGAGTCGTTCTAATTTCTATAGGAAAATTAAAGGTGTACTTGATTTAAGTCCGAATGAATATCTACGGTTGGAAAGATTGAAACGGGCTGCTCAGTTATTGAAAGAGGGAAATGGGCGGGTAAATGAAATTTGTTATATGGTAGGCTTTAATTCTCCTTCCTATTTCTCTAAATGTTTTCAAAAGCAATTTGGTGTACTCCCTAAGGAGTTTGCCGGTTAAGTTTATTATTTGGTTCTCACAAAAGTATTGGTGTTGTATATAGATATCTGCAGGGTACATATCCTGCAGATCGTAGACTTATGTGCTTGATAGATAGAGGGATTAGAGCGTTGTAATAATGAAGCGGAGGAGCTCTATATCTTTCTAAAAAATAGGCTAATATGATAATTTATGGGATATTTGTTCCATTTATATTTCATTTGAAACGAATTTGCTATTCTTTCTTTTGTTTGAGACAGTATTGCGATTTATTGGGATATTTATTTTATCAGGAAATCCTCTCATCCGTTAATTTTGCCTATGTTAATCAATCAAAAATACTATGATAAAACCATTGCATCAATTAAAGAAGCTTTTTATCCTTTGTGGGCTTCTTATCAACTGGTATCGGGAATATTTATAATGAAATAACCTTTTTATTAATAATTATGAAAACAAAAACAAGAGATCTAAGCACATGCTTAAAAAGGCGGTTGTGGATTGTAGGTGTATGTCTGACGACCTTTTCTTTTCTTTCTGTATCTGTTGCATATGCAGTCAGTGATAATCAGACTGTCCAGCAGCAAAAAAAAGGAATGGTGATTAAAGGTAAGGTTTTGGGTACAGACGGTGAACCTATTATCGGTGCATCTGTATTGGTGAAAGGCTCTACTACTGGAGTTGTTACTGATTTGGATGGTAATTATACATTGGCTAACGTTTCTAAAGGAGCTATTTTGGAATTTAGTTATGTAGGTTATGTGAAACTGACCAAAACAGTAGGGAGTGAAACAACGATAAATGCAATCTTGTATGAAGATTCCCAGATGTTGGAGGGAGTTGAGGTTGTGGCTTTCGGTACACAGAAAAAGGAAAGCGTTATCGGAGCTATTTCAACGGTAAAAGTTGCAGAACTGAAAACACCGTCCAGTAATCTTACGAATGCACTTGCCGGGCGTATTGCAGGAGTGATTTCTTATCAGAGAACTGGTGAACCGGGGGTGGATGACGCCTCTTTCTTTGTTCGCGGTGTTACAACTTTCGGATATAAAAAAGATCCGTTGATTTTGATTGACGGCATTGAGTTAACTTCTACCGATCTGGCTCGTTTACAGCCAGATGACATCGCCAGCTTTTCTATTATGAAGGATGCTACTGCTACCGCTCTTTACGGTGCCCGTGGTGCAAATGGTGTGATTCTGGTGAAAACCAAAGAAGGTCAGAAGGGAAAAGCACGGTTAAGCTTAAGAGTTGAGAACTCAATATCCACTCCGACTCAAGAGATAGAATTGGCAGATCCTGTTACTTATATGCGTCTGCACAATGAGGCCTATTTAACTCGTAATCCGTTGGCGCCGTTGATGTATTCTGAGGAAAAAATAGACAATACTGTACCGGGGGCGGGATCTGTAATTTATCCGGCTACGGATTGGAGAAAGGAATTATTAAAAGATTTTACGATGAACCAGCGCGTCAACCTGAATATTACAGGTGGTGGTGATGTCGCACGTTACTATGTGGCAGCTTCGTATAGTCAAGACAATGGTATTCTGGAGGTTGATAAGAACAGTAATTTTAATAATAATATCAAACAGAGAGTTTATACTCTTCGTTCTAATGTGAATATCAACGCTACCAAGACAACAGAATTGATTGTCCGTCTAAGTGGTGTGTTCGATGATTATAACGGACCGTTATATGGTGGTTCGGCTATGTACAATCTGATTATGAAGAGTAATCCGGTATTGTTTCCCGCTAAATATCCCAAAGATGAAGCTCATGCATACACGAAACATACTTTATTTGGTAATGCTGAAAATGGACAATATTTGAATCCGTATGCAGAAATGGTAAGAGGATATAAAGAATCCGGCCGTTCTAATTTGAGTGCGCAGTTTGAAGTGAAACAGGATTTGAAATTCTTGACGGAAGGTTTATCGGCACGCTTGTTGTTTAATACTTCCCGTATCTCCAGTTATGATGTTTCACGTAAACTGAATCCGTATTATTATAAGATGACTAATTATGATTATCTGACTGGTGATTATGCTATCGATATTATCAATCCGGATGAAGGTTCGGAGTATTTGATTTATGATCCGGGAGGTAAAAGCATTACAGCCAATATGTATATTGAAGCAGCATTGAATTATAATCGTGATTTCGGAAAACATGGAGTAGGCGGATTATTAGTCTATCAGTTGAGAAATAACCTTCAGCCGAATGCAGGCTCGCTTCAGGCATCTCTGCCTTACCGCAATGTCGGTTTATCCGGTCGTTTCACTTATGCATATAATAATCGTTATTTTGCAGAGTTCAACTTCGGTTATAATGGTTCCGAACGCTTCCACAAAAGTAAACGGTTCGGTTTCTTCCCTTCTGCCGGTTTGGCATGGGTTGTTTCTAATGAGTCTTTTTGGGATCCATTTAAAGATGTAGTATCCAAGTTGAAATTGAGAGCGTCTTATGGTATTGTTGGTAATGATGCTATCGGAAGCGGGCGTTTCCTGTATTTGTCGGATATCAATATGAATGATAGTAAGTATGGGGCAAACTTCGGATATAATTATGATTATCATCGGGATGGTATTTCGGTAAAGCGATATTCTGATCCTGAAATTACATGGGAAAAGTCTGCTAAAACAAACTTTGCACTTGAGTTCACTTTATTTAATGATTTGAATGTGACGGCAGAGTATTATACGGAACGCCGTAAGAGTATTTTGCAACAACGAACTTCGATCCCGGCATCTATGGGACTTTGGGTACAACCTTATGCAAACTTGGGAGAGGCCAAGGGGCACGGAGTTGACTTATCGTTAGATTATAATAAATATTTCGCCAATAAATCATGGTTGCAGTTGAGAGGAAACTTTACTTATGCGACAAGTGAATATATGGTATACGAGGATTATGAATATCCGGGAGCATGGTGGAAACAAAAAGTCGGTTATCCTACCAATCAAACTTGGGGATATATTGCAGAAGGTCTATTTGTTGACGACAATGAAGTGGCTAATTCTCCTGTGCAATTTGGAGAATATGGTGCAGGTGATATTAAGTATCGTGATGTGAACAAGGATGGTAAGATTACTGATCTCGATCAGGTACCTATCGGATATCCGAAAGAACCGGAAATTGTATATGGTTTTGGTGCATCTTATGGATATAAGAATTGGGATATATCTGTATTCTTTCAAGGATTGGGCAGAGAATCATTCTGGATTGACTATAATAATGTTTCTCCGTATTTTTAATACGGTTGATACGAAAGTTGTAGGTAATAGGGTAGGGCATAATGCACTTGCTAAGTTTATTGCAGATAGTCATTGGTCGGAGGATAATAGAGATGCTTATGCGGTATGGCCGAGATTAAGCCCGACTTCTATTGAAAATAATAGTAAAACGAGCACTTGGTTCATGCGTGATGGTTCGTTCTTGCGTTTAAAACAATTGGAGATTGGTTATACTATTCCTGAAAAAGTGACTAATAAAGTAGGAATCAAGAACCTTCGATTCTATGTTACAGGAAACAATCTATTATGCTTTAGTAAATTTAAACTTTGGGATCCTGAAATGGCAGGTTCCGGCTTAGGTTATCCTGTGCAGAGAGTATATAATGTTGGACTAAATTTAACATTCTAAATCTGATATAAAATGAAAAAAATTACAATTATTAATATTGAATTGTTTGATTATCGTTTTATCCTCCTGTGATTCATTTCTGGATATCGTTCCGGATGATATCGCCACAATCGATAATGCATTTACAATGAGAGCGCAGGCAGAGAAATATTTGTTTACCTGTTATTATTATCTTCCGGCTCATGGCCTGTTGGAGGCAAATCCGGCAATTGCCGGTGGTGACGAACTGTATATTACGGAGTCTTTTCGTAGTGCAGCACACGTACATGCATGGTATATTTCACATAATATGCAAAGTTCGGCAAGACCGCGTTGTGATTACTGGACGGGAGCCGATCAGCAAAACAACAAGTCTTTATATCAGGGAATCAGTGACTGTAATATTTTTCTGGAGAATATCCAGAAGGTACCTGATATGACACAAGCAGAGAAAGACCGTTGGGCGGCAGAAGTACGTTTCTTGAAAGTCTATTACCATTATTGGCTGATTAGAATGTATGGACCAATTCCTATTATGGATCGGAATATTCCGGTAAATGCAAGTGAGGATGAAGTAAAGGTTTTTAGGAGTACTATAGACGAATGCTTTGATTATGTAATCAATTCTTTAACCGAGATTATCAACAGTAATCATTTGCCTGATAAGATAATGAATGAGGCTGAAGAGTTGGGACGAATTACTCAAGGAATTGCAATGGCAATAAAAGCCGAAGTGATGGTAACTGCTGCCAGTCCTTTATTTAATGGAAATGCTGATTATAAAGGATATACTGATTCCAGAGGTATTGAACTATTCAATCCGAATAAATCGGAACAGGCCAAAAAACAGCGTTGGATAGATGCTGCGGAAGCTTGTAGGCAGGCTATTGATTTTCTGAAAGCTCAGGGACATGATTTATATAAATATACTTCTCTTGAATACACAATATCCGATCAGACCCGTGCGAAAATGAATATTCGTAACATTGTGACGGAAAAGTGGAATCAAGAAATTATTTGGGCTAATTCAAATAGTATTATCGGACAGTTACAGGATCATGCTATTCCACGTGGATTGGAACCGGGAAAAGAAGGGAATGCGAGTGTTGGTGGTAATTTGGCTGTCCCTCTAAAAATAGCAGATTTGTTTTATACAAAAAATGGAGTTCCTATTACAGAAGATAAGACATGGAATTATGATGATCGTTTTGAATTGAGAAAAGCAACAGCTAATGATAAGTACTTTATCAAGGAAGGGTATACAACAGCTAATCTGAATTTTGACAGAGAAGTACGCTATTACGCAAGTTTAGGATTTGATGGTGCAGTCTGGTTCGGGCAGGGAGTGACAGATGAGACGAAACCGATTTATGTGCAATGTAAACAAGGACAGTCTGCTGCCAATCAGATTGCGAATTCATGGAATGAAACAGGTATATGGCCTAAAAAACTAGTTCATTTTAAGAGTGTGGTAGGGCAGACCAGTGGTTTTACTAAGATTACATATCCGTTCCCAGTGATGAGATTGGGTAACTTATATCTGTTGTATGCTGAAGCTTTGAATGAAAGTGGTGCTACTAAAACTGATGTTCTGACTTGGGTCGATTTGATCAGAGAAAGAGCAGGACTGAAAGGTGTGGAAGAAAGCTGGGATACATATACGAACAATAAGAAATATGAAACAATAGATGGCAGACGTGAGATCATACAACAGGAACGTGGAATTGAATTGGCATTCGAAGCACAGAGATTTTGGGACTTACGTAGATGGAAATTGGCATTTCAGGAACAGAATAAGCCGATAACCGGTTGGAATACTCAGTATAGTACAAATGAAGATTACTATACAGAACAATTGATTTATACTCAAGAGTTTAGAATAAGAAACTATTTCTGGCCGATTTTAGATAAGGAACTATATTCGAATAAAAACCTGGTACAGAATTATGGTTGGTAAACTTTTAAATAAAAACGTTATGAAGAAGAAATTATATAAATATGGGTTGTTTTATATAGGAGTTGTTTTGGCTGCTTGTGCCGACAATGCTGATCTGAACGAACCTACGGGAAGTACGACACCACCGTCACAGGTGTTGAATGCGACGGTAAAGAATCTGCCTGGTGCAGCAATTATCTATTATGATTTGCCGGATGATCAAAATTTAAAATATGTTCGGGCTAGCTATAAAGTTGATAATATGATTCGTACAGTTAATGCTTCTTTCTATACAGATTCTTTGGTAGTAGAAGGATTCCCTACTAAAGGAGAGTATGACGTTGAACTTTATTCCGTTAGTTATGGTGAGGCTGTCTCTACTCCGCTTGTGGTAAAAGTAAGTCCGGATACTCCTCCTTATCAGAAAGTGCGTGGAACATTAATTTCAGCTGAAACATTTGGCGGTATCAAAGTGAACTTTGATAACCCGGAAAAGGCTAAATTGGGACTGGGGGTCATAAAGAAACAGGCAGAAGGGATTTGGACACAGGTATATATGCATTATACTGAGGCTAAAGGTGGTGATTTCTATGTACGCGGCCTGGATGCTGTTACTACAGATTTTGGTATTTTTGTCAGAGATAGATGGGGACATCTTTCTGATACATTGTATGTCACCGAGACTCCTTTGTATGAAGAACAATGCGATAAGTCTTTGTTCAGGAAGATGGCTTTGCCGACTGACTCTTATGAGTGCCACTCATGGAATGAAGTGACGAAAGGAAATGATATGACGCGGCTTTGGGATGGAATCACAGATACAGATCCTTGTTTTCAAACCAAGACGACAACAGTAATGCCGCAATGGTTTACCTTTGATATGGGGGAAAAGTATAAATTGAGCCGATTTGTGATGGTTTCACGTTATTATCCGGGTAAGTATGGTAATACATTTAAAGCAGGACACCCGAAGCATTTTGAACTGTGGGGTAGTAATGAACCAAATCCGGATGGAAGCTTTGATGATTCTTGGGTATTACTTTCTGAATATGAATCGGTGAAACCTTCAGGAGGTGGTGTAAACGATGCTCTTACAACAGAGGATCAGGAAGCTGCGAAAAATGGTGAGAATTTTATTATTCCTGATAATGCTCCGGCTGTACGTTATATTCGTTTTAAAACGAATGACACATGGGGGAAAACACGTTATATGCATCTTCACGAACTTACGTTTTTCGGTGCGAGGCATAATTAGTAACAAGTAAAAGATAATGCTATGAAACTATTTAAAAAACTGATTTTTATATTTTTAAGTATAGGTGCCTTGATCTCTTGCGATGGTATGGATGCCACGTATAAAGAGTTTATAGAAGAAGGGCCTATTGTATATATTGGAAAAGTAGATTCACTGAAAGCTTATGCAGGACGTAATCGGGTTATGCTCGAATGGCAGAAATTACTTGATCCTCGTGCTAAAACGGCAAAAATATTCTGGGAAAACAGAACGAAGTCTACTGAATTACAATTAACAGATAAGGCTGGCCTTACTCAGGTTATAGTGAAGGATTTGGCGGAGGGCTCGTATGTATTTGAAATCTGTACATACGATACGTATGGTAATTCTTCTATTATGTCGGAGGTTCCTTGTGCAGTATATGGTGATGTTTATGAAAAATTGTTGTTCAATACAAAAGTAAAGACGGCGGTTTTAAAGAATGATGTATTGACCGTTACTTTTGCAGCTTCGCTTGAACCAACTTTTTTTGCTTCTGAAATTACTTATATGAGTTCTGAGGGGAAAAATAAAACTGTGCTTTTGAAAGCTCCCGCAACACAGGTGAAGATAGATGATTTTGCAGGCGATCGTATTATTTATCGTTCTGTTTATTTGCCGGAAGAAACCGCCATAGATTATTTTTATAGTGAGTCGGATGAGCTTGAAATCAATTAAAAGAAATAGCAGAGATAACAAAAAGGATTTATAAGGTCATTTTTCTTACTATAGAATTATATGAAAGCCTTGTATCTTTTGTAGTAACGGGTACTACAAATGGTACAAGGCTTTTTTTTATGCTATATGCATCAATTATCCCATTCATGTTTCATTTGTCTATATCATTTTATTTTGAGACGTTTTTGTGATTTATTGGGATGTTTATATCATCTATATATTGTGCGAACCTCTAATTTTGCCTGTGTTGATTACTGCAAATGATAAAACTAGTTATATATGATAAAACAATTATTTTCAATAGGAATAGCTCTGTCATTATTTTCTCAGATGTTATGGGCACAATGGACCCCTGTAGGAGATAGGATCAAAACTTCTTGGGCGGAGAAGATAGATGTGAACAATGTATTACCGGAATATCCGCGTCCTATTATGGAGCGTTCTGAGTGGTCTAATTTGAATGGTTTATGGAAGTATGCAGTTTTACCGTTGGGAAAATCAATTCCGGATTCTTTTGAAGGTGATATATTAGTACCATTTGCTGTCGAATCCAGCCTTTCGGGAGTCGGAAAGACATTGGGAGAAGATAAAGAATTATGGTATCAGCGTGAGTTTGTTATACCCTCTAAATGGAGAGGAAAAAGGATTTTGCTTCATTTTGGAGCTGTTGATTGGAAAACTGAGGTATGGGTTAACAATATAAAAGTAGGAGAACATACAGGAGGATTTACTCCGTTTACATTTGATATAACCCAAGCTTTGAAGAACTCGGAAAATAATTTGGTTGTCAAAGTGTGGGACCCGACAGAAAAAGGTACGCAGCCACGCGGAAAGCAAGTGAGTAATCCTCATGGTATCTGGTATACGCCGGTGAGTGGTATCTGGCAGACTGTATGGTTGGAACCGGTGTCTGAACACTATATTACAGATATAAAAACAACACCTGATATAGATTTGAATAAGGTTAAAGTAAAGGTTGAAACAGATGACAATAGGTATTCAGATAAATTTGAGGTAAAAGTGTTTGAAGGAGGGCGTCTGGTGGCTGTGGGAACATCAATTAATGGGTTACCAGTTGAGGTTTCCATGCCGGCTGATGCCAAACTTTGGTCGCCGGATGAACCATTCTTATATCAGATGGAAGTTTCTTTATTTGAGGGAGGAAAACGGGTAGACTGTGTAAGGAGTTATATGGCGATGCGTAAGTACTCTATGAAAAGAGACAAAAAAGGTATTGTGCGTTTACAGTTAAACAATAAAGATCTGTTTCAATTTGGTCCGTTAGATCAGGGTTGGTGGCCGGATGGATTATATACAGCTCCTACGGATGAGGCATTGTGTTATGATATCAAGAAAACGAAAGATTTGGGCTTTAATATGATAAGAAAACATGTAAAGGTAGAGCCTGCACGTTGGTATACATACTGTGATCAAATGGGAGTAATTGTTTGGCAGGATATGCCTAATGGTGATAAAACCTTGGAGTGGCAGAGAAAGAAGTATTTTGATGGAACGGAACTGGCACGTTCTCCTGAATCTGAGGCTACTTATCGTAAGGAATGGAAAGAAATTATTGATTATCTCTATTCTTATCCTTGTATTGGGACTTGGGTGCCCTTTAATGAGGCTTGGGGGCAATTTAAGACAAGTGAGATTGCAGAATGGACCAAACAATATGACCCTACACGTTTGGTCAATCCGGCAAGTGGTGGAAATCATTATACTTGCGGTGATATGCTTGATTTGCATAATTATCCGGGGCCGGAAATGTATTTGTATGATGCACAACGTGCTACGGTACTAGGAGAATATGGGGGGATTGGTTTGGTTTTGAAGAATCATCTTTGGGAACCCAACCGGAATTGGGGATACATCCAGTTTAATACATCTACGGAAGCTACTGCTGAATATCTGAAGTATGCAGAAATGCTGAAAGAAATGATAAAGCAAGGCTTTTCTGCAGCTGTTTACACACAAACGACAGATGTAGAAGTAGAAGTGAATGGACTGATGACTTATGACCGTAAAGTAATAAAGCTGGATGAAGCAACATTGAAGAAGATCAATAATGAGATTTGTAAAACGTTAAAATAACAAATATAGAGATTTTATATTTACCATGAGAAAAATACTTATTTTGGTTTTTAGTCTTTTTTCGATATTCTCTACAGTAGAAGCGAAAAGTAAGAAGGGACAAGATCGTGTGTTAATTGATAAAGTTGCCATGTGGCAGGTAAATCATCAGTCAAAAGTTAAACATCATGATTTGGCGTGGACAAACGGAGTCTTGTTCCGGGGGATGGTGGAATGGGCAGACTACACACAAGATTCCCGTTATTATGACTTTCTGATGCAGATAGGGAAAAAGCATCGTTGGGGATTCTTAAAACGTCTCTATCATGCGGACGATCTTGTTATAGCACAGATGTATATTCGTATGTATGAGAAATACCATGATCCTGCAATGATTCAGCCTACAATTGCCCGTGTAGATTCTGTTGTTGCTAAACCTTCGAAGGCCCGTTTGTGGCTCGGAGCAAAGAATTGGTCGGAACGTTGGTCATGGTGTGATGCGTTATTTATGGCTCCGCCGGTATACGGGTTGTTGAATAAGCTCTATCCGGAGAAAAACTATTTGGCTTTTATGGATAGGGAATTTAAAGAAGCTACAGATTCTTTATATGATGCGGATGCTAAGTTATACTATCGTGATAGAAGATATATTCCCAAAAGAGAGAAGAATGGCGAGAAGGTATTTTGGGGAAGAGGTAATGGTTGGGTGTTTGCAGGAATACCTTTGTTGTTGCAAACTTTGCCTAAAGATCATCCTACTTATGATTATTATCTGAACATTTATAAAGAAATGGCTTCCGCTATAGTTCAGTGTCAGGATAAGAATGGTTCTTGGCATGCCAGTATGCTTGATCCGGATTCATATCCTTCCCCTGAAAATAGTGCTTCCGGATTTTTTGTTTATGGTTTGGGCTGGGGAGTGAATCAAGGAATTTTGAAAGATAGAAAATATAAAAAAGCTGCCCGTAAGGGTTGGAAGGCTTTGAAAAGCTATGTTCATGAAGATGGCATGCTTGGATATGTCCAACCGGTTAGTGCTGCTCCTGAACAAGTGACTCAGAATATGACTGAGGTATATGGGGTTGGAGCATTCTTGATGGCAGGAATTGAGATGTTGAAAATGAAATAGCCTTTTAATAATAATTAAACTTATACGAAATGGAAAGACATTGTTTTATGAAAGTGAGAATCTTATGGTTAATCGCTTTTCTGTTGTTTACCGTTCAACTGTCTGCTCAACAAAAAGTAACAGTGAAAGGTAAGATAACTGATGAACATAATGAGCCTGTTATTGGGGCTAATATAATGGAGAAAGGTACAACGAATGGAGTTATTTCTGATTTTGACGGATTTTTTACTTTTAATGTTTCTTCCGGAGCTACCCTTGTAGTATCATATATAGGATTTGCTCAGCAAGAAATTCCTGTCAAAGACAAACGCGATTTTGTAATTCGTCTGGCAGAAGATTCAGAAACATTGAATGAAGTAGTTGTGATTGGTTATGGTAGTGCTCGCAAAAGAGACTTGACTGGTGCAGTAATGCAAGTAAAGTCTGCGCAGTTGGAAAATGAAAGTCCTTCCTCCATGCAAGACTTATTAAGAGCGAATGTTCCGGGATTGAGTGTTGGTTTTAGTGCAGGTCCCAAACCGGGTGGAAGTCTTTTGATTCGTGGAAAGAACTCAATTAATGCTGGAACTGATCCGTTGATTGTATTGGATGGGGTTATATATCCGGGTGACTTGGCCGATATTAATCCGAATGATATAGAACAAATTGATGTGTTGAAGGATGCTAGTTCTGCTGCTATTTACGGAGCGCGTTCTGCTAGTGGAGTTATTATCATCACTACAAAGATGGGTAAAAGTGAAAAACCGACAATTAGTTTTGATGCTTCTATAGGTGTAGCTACTCAGGCTATAGTTCCTGAAGTATATCAGGGAGATGAGTTTACTGCTTGGAGGACGGATGTCTTTAATAGTGCAAATCCGAACCATAGACCTTATGAGTTTAATGACCCTCGTAAATTACCCGCAGATGTTTCTATTGAAGATTGGATGAAATATGATAATTCGACGGGAGATCCTGTAGAGACTTGGTTGCGTCGAATTGGCTTTAAGAACTTGGAAATACAGAATTATTTGGATGGTAAATCTGTAGATTGGGCCGATATGGTTTTTCAAAATGGTCTTCGTCAGGATTATAATGCAAGTATTTCGGGAAAGACAAAAGGGGTAAATTATTATTGGTCTATGGGATGGACAGACAATGAGGGCATTATTGTAAATAACGGATATAAATCATTTAAGACTCGTTTAAATCTGGATGCCAAAATAAATAAGTTTCTGACTGTGGGATTAAATGCGCAATTTGTACAACGTGATGCCAGTGCTATCGGAGCGGATTGGGTTCAGTATCAGAAGCTGACTCCATATGGAAGTCCTACTAATGAAGATGGAACAATGAAGTTGAATCCGGGAGATGACACGTCAGCGAAGCATCCTTTGATCGATTCTTATTATACAGATAAGAGAAATGTGATAAATAATTTGAATGCTAATATCTATGCTAAGGTATCTTTACCTTTTAATATATCTTATCAGATGAATTTCTCTCCACGATATGAGTGGGCTACAGATTATGTACATAAATCTTCGGAACATCCAAGCTGGAAAGATTTTGGGGGTTCTGCTTCACGAACTTTTAGAAATGATTTTCTATGGCAACTTGACAATATAGTAAAGTGGAAACAAACTTTCGCCAAAGTACATGACGTGGATTTCACTTTCTTATTTAATGCGGAGAAGTTTCAAAGATGGAGTGATGAAATGAATAATGAAGGATTTGATCCGAATGATGATCTTGGATATCATTATATGAAAGGTGGAATATTGCCTACAATTAGTAGTAATGATGAATATAGAACCGGTGATGCATTGATGGCACGTTTATTTTATTCGTATGACAACCGTTATATGATTACCGGTACGGTTCGGAGAGATGGCTATTCTGCGTTTGGACAAAAAAATCCTCGGGCGGTATTCCCCTCAGTTGCTGTCGGCTGGGTATTCTCTGATGAACCTTTTTTGAAGAAGTTAAATTGGTTGGACTATGGAAAGCTAAGGTTCTCATGGGGATTAAATGGTAATAGAGACATTGGGGTTTATAGAGCTTTAGCCAGAATGGGTAATAGTAAATATATGTATGTAAGTCCGGATGGAAAGGTTTATAATGGATCCTATCTTTATGTGAATTCTTTGGCTAATAAAGAATTAAAATGGGAACGTACGGCTTCATTCAACTTAGGATTGGATTTTTCTATATTTAATGAACGGTTAAAAGGAAATATCGATATTTATAAAGCTAACACGAAAGACCTTCTTATTGAACGTACATTACCCGAATTGATCGGATTCAGTTCAGTGATGTCTAATTTAGGTGAAGTAGAGAATAAAGGTATTGAACTTAGCCTGACATCGAAGAATATTGATACAAAGAATTTTGCATGGAGTTCAACATTCAATTTTACTTTGAACAGAAATAAGATTGTTCACCTGTACGGAGATATGGTTGATGTTTTAGATGAGAATGGGAACGTAGTAGGACAGAAAGAGGCTGACGATATCAAGAATAAATGGTTTATAGGTAAGTCTTTGGATGAAATATGGGGATTGGAAGTTATTGGAGTCTGGCAACAGGATGAAGCGGAAGAAGCAAAGAAGTATGGTGTAGCTCCTGGTGATTTTAAGTTGAGGGATGTTGATGGAAACGGACAGTATACAGATGAGGATAAAGTATTCCAAGGGACAACTAGTCCGAAATTTACATGGACATTGCGCAATGATTTTAAGATATATAAGAATATAGATGTTTCTTTCATGTTGTATTCTCTTTGGGGGCATAAAGGTACATATGATGTAGCTAAGCATAGTGGAACCACGGTATATAATGATAGACAGAATGCTTACAAGTTACCATACTGGACTCCGGAAAATCCGACAAATGAGTGGGCAAGAATTGATTCCAGTACAGGAGGAAACAGTTTTTCTGTATATCGGAAAAAATCATTTATTCGATTAGATAATATATCTGTCGGATACAATGTTCCATCACGTTGGATTACTAAATTGGGATTAGGCTCATTGAGAGTTTATGCTAATGTAAGAAATGTAGCGGTTTGGGCTCCGGATTTTAAACTTTGGGATCCGGAAAATAGTAGTCCTACTCCTCGTACGTATACTTTTTGGTATTAATGTGACTATGTAATTAACTTTTAAGAATCAATGTTATGAATAATATTAGTAAATTAGTGATAATAGGATCTGTTGCGATAACTCTTTCGAGTTGTGGGGACAGCTGGTTGGAACCTAAACCTCTTTCATTTTATTCTCCGGAGAATACTCTGGTAGATGCTAAAGGTATGTGGGCTGCACTTGGTACTTGTGAGAAAAGGATTAAAGCGGAGTTTTATGGAGATGGACCTGCCATTATTACCGAACATATTTTTTCTGAGGTAGCTATTGAAGGAACTACGGACAAAACAAGTGTTGCTCAAGATCTAAATGCGGTTATTACGCCTGATAAAAATTTGAATAGTCCTAATGCCAATAGAGTAGGTTGGTATTGGAATGAAGCGTATGATAATATTAGGTATGCTAATACTGTGATTACACGTATTGATGAAGCAACTTACTCGTCTGAACAGGAGAAGAACGAGATATTGGCTACTGCTTATTTCTTTAGAGCTTATCACTATTATCGTTTGATAAATCAATTTGGTGATGTGCCTTTACTATTGAAAGAATTTACAGAGGCGAAACTCGACTTCTATACAACAAAGCGTGAGGTCATTTTAAATAAAATGATCGATGATATGAAGTTTGCTTGTCAATGGATGCCTGAGGTGGTTGATAGAGGAAAAGCTCCACGTGCGGCAGGCTATCATTTGTTGGCAAAGTTATATTTGGCTGCCGGTTTGTTTGATGAAGCCATAACAGCAGCTACGGCTGTAATAAGTGATCCGCGTTATGAATTGATGAAAAATAGATTCGGAGCAGAAAAAGCTGATGCTACTAAAAATGTGATTTGGGATTTACATCGCCCTGAAAATAAGGCATTGGCAGAAAATAAAGAGACTATCTTGTTGGTTATTGACAGATACCTTGTAGAAGGAAGCCAAGGCGATGGAATCAGAACGATGAGAAATGCAGTGCCTTATTATGGAAATACGAAGAATGCTATATTGACTCCTGATGGTAAACAGGGAGTAACAGACAAAAAGGATCCGACAGGAACAGTTAAAATTTCACTAGTTAAAAAGTATGGACGTGGAATCGGACGCTGTCGGGGAACAGCTTATTCTACCCAGTATATTTGGGATGATCCGAATGATTTGCGTCATGCAAAAGGAAATTGGATGAATATGGAGGATTTAGTATATAATGAACCTAAGTTGGAGGGGAAAAATAAATATTATGGCAAACCTTTACAGCTTTATGGAGAGACTGGACAGCTGTTGTGTAAAGATACAATTCGTAGTTGGTTTGGTTGGCCGCATTACAAATTATTTATACCGGATCCGGACAGAGTAGATCAACCGGAAGGTGGTAATACAGACTGGTATGTATATCGTTTGGCGGAAACCTATTTGTTGCGTGCAGAGGCTTATTGTTGGAAAGGCGATGCTGCTAGTTTGCAGAAAGCGGCAGATGATGTGAATGAAGTAAGAAATAGAGCGGGTGCAGGTGATTTGGCGGCATCTGATATGAATATTGGAACAATTTTGGATGAACGTGCGAGAGAGTTATATTATGAAGAACCTAGAAAAACAGAGTTGACTCGTATTGCTTATATATTTGCACAAACGGGAAAACCCTCTTATACTGGTAAGGTCTATAAAATGGATAATTTCTCAGAAGATAATTTCTTTTATGATAGAATTATGGAGTCCACCGATTTTTATAATAAAGGAGTTAAAACTATTTCTAATGTGGAATTTACAATGAGTCCGTATCATGTCTTATGGCCTATTCCTGCATCTACGATTAATTCTAATACTAAAGGGCATATTAATCAGAATAAGGGATATGCAGGATCTGAAAATAATATTCCTCCTTTGGAAACAATAGAAGCTAATTAATTTATTTAGATAAAATCTCAGTATCTTTGGTGTGACCGAAGATACTGAGAACTAATAATTATAAAATTATGAATAATAAAAATCATAGAATATTCTTCTTTTTTCTAGTATTTTCTCTTTTGGTAAATGGGGGGAATGCTTTTGCAAAGAAAAGTAAGGATCGTGAGTATTGGGTGAAAACAATGATCAAGATTATTGATCCGCTATATACCAATTTGAGTCAGAATACTTTGAGGAAAAACATGCCTGTTGAAACCTTTGATGGATTAAACAATGGCAATACAAGAAAGAATGTGACGCATTTGGAAGCTTTAGGACGTTCATTTGATGGTATTTCTGCATGGTTGAATTTACCTCCTGATGATACGGAAGAAGGTCAGCTTCGTGCTAAATATACCAATTTAGTGGTGAAATCTATTGCTAATGCTGTAAACCCGGAATCACCTGATTATATGCGTTTTGATGGGCCTGGAGGACAGCCGTTGGTTGATGCTGCTTTTTTTGCACAAGGCTTGTTACGTTCTAAGGATCAGATTTGGCCGAAGTTAGATAAAGTGACTCAAGAGAGAATTATTAAGGAATTGAAAGCTTCGCGCAGGATCAAGGCGTCAGAGTCTAATTGGTTGATGTTCTCTGCTACTATTGAAGCGGCCTTATTGGAGTTTACGGGTGAATGTGATTTGAAACCAATTCATTATGCGTTAAAGAGACATAAAGAATGGTATAAAGGAGATGGCTGGTATGGTGACGGGCGTAATTTTCATTTGGATTATTACAACAGTTATGTGATTCAACCCATGTTGATAGATGTATTGGCGGTCATGAAAGAGCATAAAGTGGAAGGGGCTGATTTTTATGACGTACAGTTACAACGCCTGATCCGTTATGCTGATCAACAAGAAAAGATGATATCTCCGGAAGGGACCTATCCTGTATTGGGAAGATCAATGGGCTATCGTTTTGGGGCTTTTCAGGTATTAGCTCAGGTATCCTGGATGAAATTATTACCTGAACATATCAAACCGGCACAAGTGCGTTGCGCTCTAACTAAGGTTATGAAAAGACAATTGGCCAAAGGTACATTTGATAAGGATGGATGGCTGAATCTGGGATTTTGTGGGCACCAGCCCGAGATTGCCGACAGATATGTATCTACTGGCAGTAATTATTTGTGTACTTTTATTTTCTTGCCTTTGGGTTTACAGGCGGATGATGAATTCTGGACGGCCAAGCCTGAGAAATGGTCTTCGGTTAAAATATGGAGCGGAAGTCGTGATATAAAGAAAGATGGTTCTATTAGAAACTAGAATTAAATCTCGAAGGTATGTTCTATTTAAGTAACAATAGTACAACATACCTTCAACAGAGTTGAATAAAAATAGAAATATTATGAAAAAACATTTGAGATTGGCAGCTTTATTGGCTACTACAATTCTGGTATTGTCAAGTTGCAGTACACAGAAACAGGTCAGATTGGTTTTATTGCCGGACATACAAACTTATTCACGACTTTACCCGGACATTCTGAGATCGCAGACCCAGTGGGCGGTGGAACATGCAGATAGTATTGATTTTGTTTTACAGCAAGGGGATATGACGGATCACAATATTGATAAAGAGTGGGCGGTGGCAGCTTCTACCTTGAATATGATGGATGATAAAGTTCCTTATGCTTTTGTTATGGGAAATCACGATTTGGGAAAAAATTCGAATAAAAGAGATTCCCAATTGTTTAATAACTATTTTCCTTATGATAATACAGTAAGAAGAGAAATTTCGGTGGTGCATTTGAAGAAGGGAAAATGGATAATGTGTGGTATACTTTCAAGGCAGCCGGATTGAAATGGCTGATTCTTTGTTTGGAATTCGGGCCTCGTAATAATGTACTTGATTGGGCGGGAGAGGTTGTGAAGAAACATCCGCATCATAAGGTGATTATTAATACGCATGCGTATATGTACTCAGACGATACGCGTATGGGAGAAGGAGACCGTTGGTTGCCGCAGAAATATGGTTTGGGAAAGGATACCGGTGAGAATGCGGTGAATAATGGTGAGCAAATGTGGGATAAGTTGGTGAGCAAATATCCCAATATCCTCTTTGTCTTTAGTGGACATGTTTTGAATGGCGGTGTTGGGACGTTGGTTAGTACAGGCGAACAAGGTAATAAGGTATATCAGATGTTGGCTAACTTTCAGGATGGAGTGAAAGGAACGAATAGAGGACAAACCGGTTTTTTACGTATTGTAGATATAGATGTGAAAAAGAAACAGGTAAAAGTGGACACTTATTCTCCTTATTTGAAAGAATATAAGACTGACGCTAAGAATAGATTCTCATTTGAGGGAGTTAATTTTAAATAATCTGGTTTTTACATTCCAAAGGATATAGCTATGAGCAGCATTCAATCATTTTATTTTGTAGGTGTGATTACTTTAGTCTCTTCTGCCCATGTTTATGGACAGAAGAAAGATAAGATGAATGTTTTATTTATCATTGCTGATGATATGCGACCTGAATTGGGGTGTTATGGAATAGAGGATATTGTGACTCCTCACATTGATAGATTGGCGGAGCAGGCTACGGTCTTTCAAAATGCATATTGTAATATTCCTGTGAGCGGGGCTTCCAGAGCGAGTCTGTTTACAGGAGTATATCCTTGTTATCCGGAACGTTTTACTGCTTTCGATGCTAATGCAGAGAAAGATTGTCCCAAGGCACTTTCGCTTCCGGAGTGTTTTAAGAAAAACGGATATTATGTTATTTCCAATGGAAAAGTTTTCCATAATATAACCGATCATGCCCGTAGTTGGTCAGAATATCCGTGGAGAGTATATCCTGATGGTTACGGTAAGGATTGGGCTGAATATAATAAGTGGGAATTGTGGCAGAACGAAGAGTCTTCCCGTTATATCCACCCTAAGACTTTGCGAGGACCGTTCTGTGAATCGGCTGATGTCTCGGATACAACTTATATTGATGGTAGAGTAGCGCAGAAGACGATTGCAGATTTAAGGAGATTGAAAGAGATGAAAGTACCTTTCTTCTTGGCATGTGGCTTCTGGAAGCCACATTTGCCGTTCAATGCTCCTAAGAAATATTGGGATTTATATCAAAGGGAGAAGATTCAGTTGGCATCGAATCCTTATCGACCGAAAGCATTGCCGAAGCAGGTTACTTCCTCCGGTGAGATTCGTGGATATGGAAAATTTACGACAACAAAGGATGAGGCTTTTCAGCGAGAGGCAAAACACGGTTATTATGCATGTGTGAGTTACATAGATGCGCAGATCGGTTTAGTACTTGATGAACTTGAACGCTTGGGATTGGCAGAGAGTACGATAGTAGTGATATTAGGAGATCATGGCTGGCATTTGGGTGAACATGGTTTCTGGGGAAAACATAACCTGATGAATCATGCGACCCGTGCTCCATTGATTGTCCGTGTGCCTCATTGTAAAGGCGGAAAAGCTGGGGGAGTTGTAGAATTTGTGGATATTTATCCCACATTGTGTGAATTGTGTAAAGTTCCGGTTCCTGAGGGGCAATTACAGGGAAAAAGCTTTGTTCCTATTCTGCAGGATAGTGAGAAGAGGATAAAAGAATACGCTTTTGTTCAATGGCAAGGTGGGTATAATATTGTTTCGGAGCGATATAGCAGTGCTATATGGTTGAAAGGTGATTCTGTTGTAGGCCGGATGGTGTTTGACCGCCAATCGGATGTTGCAGAGAATGAAAACAAAGTGGGTTCTGTCTCATTAAGTGAAGAGATAAAAGAACTGGAAACTCAGATAAGAATAAAAAAACTTCAATTAGAAAAATAATTTAAAAGAATATATAAATGAAAGTAAGTTCATCTATTATTGCATCTCTTTTGCTGATGGCAGTTTGTAGTTGTTCAGCTCCCAAAAGCGAAATGAGTACTCTTGTGAATAATAGTTTGCAAATAGCGACTGTTCAATCAAAGTTAATGGCTGAGAATTTATTGAATGAAGAGGAGAAATTGCCACGTACTATTGGTAAGGATGGTAAACTGATGACTTCAAAGGCTAAATGGTGGACAAGTGGTTTTTTCCCCTGGGGTATTATGGTATTTGTATGAGGTGAATCAAGATGATTCCTTGAAAATGTATGCAGAAAATTATACCAAAAGGATAGAAAATGAGAAATACACAACAGATAATCACGATGTGGGATTTATGTTGTATTGTAGTTTTGGTAATGGATTGCGTCTGACAAGCAATGATGAGTATAAACAGGTATTGTTGCAAGGAGCGGAATCATTGAGTACTCGTTTTCGTCCACAGGTGGGTTGCATCCGTTCTTGGGACTGGAATCAGAAGGTGTGGGAGTATCCGGTAATTATTGATAATATGATGAATTTGGAGATGTTAATGTGGGCTTCCAAGAATTCCGATAATCCGAAATTTGCGGAAATAGCCAAGTCACATGCAGATGTGACGATGAAGCATCATTTCCGTCCGGATTATAGCTCATATCATGTGATTTCTTATGATACGATCTCGGGACAGCCTGAAAAGAAGAACACTTGTCAGGGATATGCTCATGAATCATGTTGGGCACGTGGCCAGGGCTGGGCATTATATGGCTATACAATGATGTATCGTGAGACCGGGCAAGAGAAATATCTGCAACATGCTACGAATGTGGCTAGATTTATTATGAATCATCCTCGTTTGCCTGAAGATAAAATTCCATATTGGGATTTTGATGCTCCTGGTATTCCCAATGAACTTCGTGATGCTTCTGCGGGAGCATTAATGGCCTCGGCTTTCATCGAACTTAGCCAGTATACTGAAGGTGATTTCTCAAAACAATGTCTTTCTGTTGCCGAAACACAGTTGAAGACTTTGTCATCGCCGGAATACTTGGCTGAGCCTGGTACAAATTGTAATTTTATTCTGAAACATTCAGTAGGTAATAATCCGGGTAAGGCAGAGGTTGATGTACCGTTAACTTACGCTGATTATTATTATGTTGAAGCTTTAGTACGTTATAAAAGAGATATTTTAAAAGAAAAACTTCATTAAAAACTTCATTTTAAATGATACAAAGATTATCTTTCTGGATAATGATGATTGTCTGTTCGGTGATGGTGAGTGGGCAAGAATATGACGGATATTACACAAATCCTATCCTGCCTTCGGGTGCTGATCCGTGGGTTGTAAAACATGAAGGATGGTATTATTATTGCTGCGGGGTGCCGGGTGGCATCGGAGTTTCCCGTTCTCGTGATTTGCATAAGATAAATCCTCCTGTACGTGTTTGGAAGGCACCGGAAAAAGGGCAATGGAATTCGACTTGCATTTGGGCACCCGAACTTCATTTCTGGAAAGGTAAATGGTATATTTTTTATGCGGGCGGATATAGCGGTCCTCCTTTTATTCACCAAAAGACGGGCGTGTTGGAATCTGTTACATCAGACGCAATGGGCGAGTATATCGACAAAGGAATGCTGTTTACGGGGGATGTTTTGGGAGACTGGAAAAACAATCGCTGGGCGATTGATATGACTTTGTTGGAGCATAAGGGACAATTGTATGCTGTCTGGTCCGGTTGGGAGAATAGTGAACCGACTGACAAAACTCAGCAACATCTTTATATCGCCAAAATGGTGAATCCCTGGACTATGGCCTCCGGAAGAGTGAAAATATCTTCACCGGATCGTTATTATGAACAAGGAGAGTTGCCATTGAATGAGGGACCGCAGATTTTAAAACACGGGAAAGATGTGTTTGTTGTTTATTCCTGCGGGCAATCATGGCTGGATACATATAAACTTTCTTATTTGCGTCTGAAGGACCCGGACGCAGATTTGTTAGATCCGAAAAGCTGGATTAAAAGTGATAAACCTGTATTTGAAGGTACCGATCAAGTATTTGGGGTAGGGCATGCCAGTTTTACAACTTCTCCTGATGACAGGGAACATTATATTTATTACCATACGAAAAAAGAGAGAAAACCCGGTTGGAAACGGGATATTCGTCTTCAGAAGTTTACTTTTGATGCATCTGGCGTTCCATGTTTTGGGAAGCCGCTTCCGGTAAGCGAGAAACTTCCTTTGCCTTCAGGCACTGCTCATCCTGTAAAAGTTAAGCCGATGAGTGAGCTGGAAAAAGACTTTACCCAATTGTCTTCGACTGCCCGTCCTTATACATATTGGTTCTGGATGAATGGAAATATAACAAAGGAAGGCATTACAAAGGATCTGGAGGCGATGCATCGTATTGGGATAGGTGGTGTTTTCAATCTGGAAGGGGGAACTGGAATTCCAAAGGGGCCTGTTACTTACTTAAGTCCGGAGTGGTCGGAATTAAAAGCACACGCTATAAAAGAAGCAGCTCGTTTAGGCATTGATTATGTGATGCATAATTGTCCGGGTTGGTCGTCAAGTGGTGGTCCTTGGATTACTCCTGAGTATTCAATGCAAAAATTGACTTGGAGTGAGACTGAGGTGGCAGGCGGTAAACGGGTGGATACTTTATTACTCCGGCCGGCAACGGAATTAGGATATTATAGAGATATAGCTGTGTTAGCTTTCCCTTCTTTCAAGAATGGTAAACCTGTGGGCTTTTCTGATTGGCAGTTATTGAATAACAGTGTTTTTAATCATAGAGGGAAGATCGGTATACAAACGTATGACAAAGAACAAGTTATTCGCTTGGAAGATATTATTGACTTGACGAATCAGGTTGATTCTTTGGGACGTCTGAATTGGGAGGCACCTTTGGGAAACTGGACTGTCATCCGTTTGGGACATACTTCTACCGGAAGAAAAAACTGTGCAGCTCCGGATACAGGCGTGGGGCTTGAATGCGATAAGTTTAGCAAACAGGCGATTCAGCTTCATTTTAATAAGATGATGGACCTGTTATATCCATTAATCAAACCTTATGTTCATCAAATTCAGATAGGACTGGAGATAGATAGTTGGGAGGTCGGTATGCAAAACTGGACATCGGGATTTGAAGATGAATTTTGTGAAAGGACCGGATATGATTTGATTAGATATTTGCCGGCTATGACTGGTAAAATTGTAGGAAGTAAAGAGATAACAGAACGCTTTTTATGGGATATTCGTCGTGTACAGGCTGACTTGTTGGCAGATAATTATTATGGTGAATTTCGGAATCTATGTAATCAATATGGGCTGGTATCCTATTGCGAACCTTATGACCGCGGACCAATGGAAGAATTACAAATAGGCTCACGGGTAGATGGAGTTATGGGAGAGTTTTGGAATGGGTTATCTGCTATTTTCCAGAACAACTTGATGATGCGGCGTACTACAAAATTGGCGTCTTCGATAGCTCATATCAACGGTCAGAAAGTGGTGGGTGCCGAAGCATATACTTCTGAACCTGAGTCGGGAAGATGGCAGGAATACCCATTTGCTTTGAAGGCTGTTGGTGATAAGGCGTTTACAGAGGGGATTAATCGGATGGTGATTCATCGTTATGCAATGCAACCTCATCCGGATGCTGCTCCCGCTATGACTTTAGGCCCTTGGGGAATACATTTTGACAGAACTAATACCTGGTGGGAGCCGGGACGTGCCTGGATAGATTATCTGAACCGTTGTCAAACTCTATTGCAAGAGGGACTATTCGTAGCTGATTTTGCATACTTTACAGGTGATAATATTGTAGGATACACGAAAGTGCATAGAAGAGATTTGAATCCGGTACCACCGGAAGGATATGATTACGATTTGATGAATACGGAAACGTTATTGAATAGAGCTTGGGTAGAACGCGGGCGTTTAAGGCTTCCGGACGGAATGAATTATCGTGTATTGGTTTTACAGGAACAATCGCATATTACGTTGGGTCTATTGAGGAAACTGCGGAATATGGTGGAACAGGGATTGATAATTGTCGGTGCCCGTCCGCAACAGACCGTAGGGTTGCAATCTTATTCAGTTATTGAAGAAAAAGAGTTTGAACAACTTTGTGACGAACTATGGGGAAAGGCCGCAACTACAGTGGTGGATCGTAGCGTAGGGAAAGGTAGGATTTTCTGGGAAACCTCTTTGAACTTGGAACAAGTACTTGAGAAGATTCAGTTAAGACCTGACTTTGAAGTGATCACAGATTCAATTAGTGCCCCAATACGTTATATCCATAGGCAGATAGGAGAGGCGGATGTTTATTTTGTTGCTAACCAGCAACGGACTTCGAAAGAGCTGATTTGTAACTTTCGTGTGAAAGGAAAGATTCCTGAGTTTTGGAATCCTATATCAGGTGAAAGAACACGGGCTATGGTATATCAAACGAATGAAGAAACCATATCGGTGCCTGTTCAACTGGAAGCGTATGGTTCTGTGTTCGTCGTCTTTCGTTCTGACCTTCCTGAACAGAAGGCTATTCGTTCTATTCATAAAGATGGGAAGTGTCTGATAGATGCTTCTGCTATATCAACCGAAGAATGGAAGCAGGCGGCATACCCTGACATAAGAGATAATTTCTCAATCTCATTGTGGGTGAAACCGGAATCAGATGCCATGTTGAATATAGATAATCCAATGGGATATATACCGTACCCTTGGACGGAATATTATGCAATCTATCCGTCGGGCGGTGAACTGTTATATGGCGCAGGACATGCCACTTGTGGACTGGCTGTAGGTAGAAATGGAGTTGCGGTATGGGAGAATGAGAAAGGATATCCTGAGTTTAAAATGGGAGTGGAAAAACCTATTTCCGGTTGGAGCCATATTTGTCTGGTTTATAGGGAAGGGGCTCCGCATATTTATATCAATGGAGAGCATATAGCTTATAAGACGAAGTCTTTGCAGACAATTCATCCTGGATTGAATTTTACTTCTTTAAAAGAAGGAGCTTCCTATTATAATGGGGATATGTCTGTTCCGGTGTTGTTTTCTAAAGTATTATCAGATAAGGAGATTTCTCAATTGGTAGCCAAAGGATATACAAGAAATACTGATGAGCGTATATTGGACTGGATACCTTATGCGGATACCCGCTCTCTGTTGGCATGGAGTGATGGGAATTATGAATTTGTTACATCGGACGGTATAAAAAGAGAGGTAAAGGTTGAAAAAACAGGAAGTCCGGTGATGATAAATCAGAAATGGGAGGTTAGCTTCCCGAAAGGGCTGGGAGCACCGGAAAAAATAAGTTTGCCCAAATTGTTCTCTTTGCATAGACACGAAGATGAGGGCGTTAAATATTTTTCTGGTACAGCTACTTATAAAACTAACTTTGTTGTGAAACCTTCTATGATGTCTGAGGATAGAGTTGTTTTCCTTGATTTGGGTGCAGTAGAGGTGATGGCGGAGGTGATTGTCAATGGAGTAAATAAAGGGATCTTTTGGTCCCGTCCGTATTTAATTGATGTCACTGATGTGCTGAAGCCGGGTGAAAATACATTGGAAATTAAGGTGACTAATCAATGGACGAATCGTTTGATTGGGGATGAACAGTTACCGGAGGAGAACGAGTATGTACCCGGAGGAGGAGTAAATGGAATTGCTGCTTTGAGTCGTGGGGCTATCAGAAAGCTACCGGACTGGTATAGAAATGGAGTAAATAAACCGGAAGGCGGAAGAGTGGCATTCACTACTTGGAAACATTACCGGAAAGACTCGCCATTGATAGAATCGGGGTTAATAGGTCCTGTTCGGCTGATTCCTGCGAAGAAAATAGAATTTGAATAATGGATATGATAATGTGCGAACGTATAGTAGCCAAGACATCTGTAAGAATGCTATTGAGCTTATTGCTAATCTTTGGCTCGGTGAATCCTGCTATGTCTGTGTTACGAAAAGGGGAGACATCGCTGGGGACGTCTTTTGAAAGTTATTTTCCATTGAAAGAAATACGTTTGTCAGATGGTCCTTTTCTTGATTTGCAACAAAAAGGCAAAGAATATCTTCTTTGGCTGAATCCTGACTCTTTGCTTCATTTTTATCGGATTGAAGCGGGATTGTCATCGAAAGCCGGACCTTATGCCGGCTGGGAGTCGCAAGACGTATGGGGAGCAGGCCCGCTTCGGGGTGGATTTCTTGGGTTCTATCTTTCTTCCGTATCGATGATGTATCAATCTACAGGCGATAGAGAGTTACTGAGACGATTGAAATATGTGCTGAAAGAATTGAAGCTATGTCAGGAAGCCGGTAAAGATGGCTTCCTGTTAGGTGTGAAAGGAGGCAGGGAACTATTCAGGGAAGTAGCCTCAGGAAAGATAAAACGAATAATCCTACGGTCAATGGTGCCTGGGCACCTGTTTATCTGATTAATAAGATGCTGCTCGGGCTTTCTGCTGCTTATACACAGTGTGACTTGAAAGAAGCGTTGCCGATATTAGTACGGTTGGCCGATTGGTTTGGTTCTCAGGTATTGGATAAGCTGACTGATGAACAGATTCAGCAATTATTGATTTGTGAACATGGTTCGATTAATGAGTCTTACGTTGAGGTTTATGAGTTGACGGGGCAAAAGCGTTTCCTTGATTGGGCCCGCCGTTTAAATGATCGGGCTATGTGGGTTCCTTTGTCTGAAGGAAAGGATGTTTTATTCGGGTGGCACGCCAATACACAGATCCCGAAATTTACGGGTTTCCATAAATATTATATGTTTACCGGTGATCGGGCCTTTCTTCTTGCGGCGACTAATTTCTGGAATATTGTGAAGCAAAACCATACTTGGGTGATAGGTGGTAACAGTACCGGAGAACATTTCTTCTCTAAAAAGGAGTTCATTGATAGGATGCTCCATATCAGCGGACCGGAAACGTGTAATTCCGTAAATATGTTACGTTTGACCGAAGCTCTGTTCATGCAGCAACCGGATGCGACTAAGGCGGCATATTATGAAAGAACTTTATTTAATCATATCTTGTCAGCCTATGACCCGGTGAAGGGTATGTGCTGCTATTTTACTTCCATGCGACCGGGGCATTATCGTATTTATGCTTCACGTGATAGCTCTTTCTGGTGCTGTGGACATACAGGGCTGGAAAGTCCGGCGAAGCTGGGTAAGTTTATTTATAGCCATAAAGTGACGAATAGGCATCAAGAAAAGGATATAAGAGTGAATCTGTTTATTCCTTCCATTCTTTCTTGGAAAGAAGAAGGAGTCGAGCTTATTCAGCAAAGCCGGATTCCGGAATCCGAACAAGTTGACCTTATATTGAATCTAAAGAAAAAGCAGAAACTGATTCTGCGCATTCGTAAACCTGATTGGACTGATAAGGCTACTTTTATAATTAATGGAGAAGAAGAACAGCCTCTGCTTGGCAGTGATGGGTATTGGATTATAGACAGAGTGTGGGAGCGGAAGAATGTGATTACACTACGACTTCCGATGCATATATATACAGAGAACTTAACAGGTACTGACCGTTATGTTGCATTATTATATGGGCCTTACGTGCTTGCCGGGCGTATGGGAAAGGAAAATCTTCCTACTACTTTTTGGGGAAAGATGAACAATACGGCTATGAATAAGATGGACATGGCAAAAGTCCCGGTATTCAGAGAACCTGTAGAACGGATTCCAACTCATGTGGAGGTTGTTTCAGGAGAACCATTGAAGTTTGGCATAAACTTGAAAGGTTTTGAGCATATAGTGCTGGAACCTTTTTATAAAGTTCATTTTGAACGTTATGCGGTATATTGGCCGATAACTCATTAGATTCTGAATGGAAATGAAGGTATAATAGAACAATAGATAAGAGGTATGAAAACGATATTAAGGACATTTGTGGGTTGTACAGCGATTTTGTTTGGTACTGCCTGTATGGGAGCAGTGAAGTATGTTCCTGAGAATATGAAGGTAGAACTATCTTTAAAGGTTCCGGGTAATAATGCTGTGAATTATAAACTGCATCCGGATAAGTTGGAGAATAGCTATTTTGATTATGAGTGGCGTTCGGATAATAAATTGCCGATAACGGTTTTTCATAAAGTTGAAGAACGGGATAGTTGTATGCGATTGACTGTACAGCTTACCGCTGCACAGGATGTTTACTTCAACTATCGTCAATTGTTGAGTACGGGCTATCGCCATGATAACTGTCAGTTTTATATGCCGGGATTTTGGTATCGCCGTAATTTGCGTTCTCCTAAAAAAGCTCCATCATTCCATACGTCGGATAGTTGGTTGCTTCGTGAAGACAGGTTGAGCGCACCACTTACGGGGATTTTTAGTGAAAAAGAAAAACGATTTATGACAGTAAATCGTTTGGATGATTTTTCTATGGATGCTTTAGCTACACATAAAGAAGGAGAGATCATTCTTTCAGGGAAGACTTCCTTGGGATTTACCGGATTTGAGAATCAGCAGGGAATAGCTATGCTTTCTTTTGGTTTTCCCTATCGGGAGGCTCCTAAAAGTTATATTCGTAAATTAACATTAGCATCTGAGGTGGAGGCTTTTCAACTGATGAAGAAAGGTGAGTCGGTATTGTTGACATGGGAAATAATGGAAAGTGGTGCGGATGATTTTTCAGACTTTATACAGCATACATGGGAGCATTGTTATGATACCTATGCACCAAAACCTGTGGAGAATTCATATTCTATAGCGGATATGAAGCAAGTGCTTAGTTGCTTTTTTGTAAATAGTTTGGTCGATAATCAACCGCTGGTTTATAATTCCGGAATACATCTGAAGGTAAGTGACTGTGAAAGAAACGGTCAGGCTGAGGTTGGTTTTATCGGTCGTGTACTTCTTAATGCATTTAATGCATGGGAATACGGTTGGCAATCGAACCGGGAAGAACTGAAAGTGAACAGTACAAAGATATTTGATAGTTATTTGAAGAATGGTTTCACACAAGCGGGATTTTTCAAGGAATCCGTGAATTTTGACAAGGGATATGAGGAACCGATCCATAGTATCCGGCGTCAGTCGGAAGGCGTCTATGCCATGTTCCATTTCTTAGCTTATGAAAAAGAGAACGGACGCCGTCATCCTGAGTGGGAGCAAAAGTTGAAAAGAATATTGGATATGTTCTTACAGTTACAGAATGTTGATGGTAGTTTCCCCCGTAAGTTTCGTGATGATTTAACTATTGTCGATCCGAGTGGGGGAAGTACCCCATCTGCTACGTTGCCATTAGTTATGGGATATAAATATTTTAAAGATAAGCGTTATTTGGCCAGTTCCAAACGGACGGCAGACTATTTAGAGAAAGAGCTGATTTCGAAAGCTGATTATTTCTCATCTACATTGGATGCGAACTGCGAGGATAAAGAGGCTTCTCTCTATGCTGCTACCGCTACTTACTATCTTTCATTGATAACAAAGGGAGAAGAACATAGGCATTATGCCGATTTGACAAAAAAAGCGGCTTATTTTGCTTTATCCTGGTATTATTTGTGGGACGTTCCTTTCGCACCGGGACAGATGCTGGGTGATATAGGTCTTAAAACTCGTGGTTGGGGAAATGTTTCTGTGGAGAATAACCATATTGATGTTTTTGTTTTTGAGTTTGCATCTGTACTTCAATGGTTGTCAAAGGAATATGCTGAACCTCGTATGGCTGATTTTGCGGAGGTGATATCTACATCTATGCGTCAGTTGCTACCTTATGAAGGGCATTTATGCGGCATTGCAAAATCCGGTTTCTATCCGGAAGTCGTTCAGCACACTAATTGGGATTATGGTAAGAACGGAAAAGGGTACTATAATGATATCTTTGCACCGGGATGGACGGTTGCTTCTTTATGGGAGTTGTTGACTCCGGGACGTGCGGAAAGGTTCTTGCTTGATTAGGTAAACTATTGAAGAAAGTGAATACAGGTCTGTGGCTTTCTTGAAAAAGAGAAAATGCAGTAATTACCAGAAAGCATGCCACAAGGACTTGACAAACGGCTTTAAATGTTGTATATTTGTAGTCTGAGAATATAAGGGGGGAGACCTACCACCTCCCCCTACGGGTACTCCTCCTTCCTGAAGGAGGAGAATATTAGATACTACTGACTTATTCTCAACCTCAAACTATGCAGGGTGTTTGTGAAACTTGAGTTATTAATGAATAAATGAGAAAAAAGATATAAAATCGAGTATGAAAATAGTGAGATATTACAACAAATATAGCTAACTGTCCTACCCTTGTACAGAGACAGGAATGATTAATATAGGCAAAAGGCTGCAATCTTTATAGGAATTGCAGCCTTTTTTGTTGTAATAAATGGATGCTAAGATTCTAAATTTCTATTTGAGAGTTTATAATAAACTTGGATACCGTTTATAATAAACGATTCGGAAATTTATTATAAACCGAATAGGAGTTTATGTAGTGAACTGTAAATTATTTTAGTCATATTGATTTTCGTGCATGGAATCTTCTTGAATTCGGGTAATTATAGCATACAATGGATCTGGTAACCTAATTATACAAGCACTTGTTTTTCTTGTCCTGTTATCCGGCCCAGTCCTCCCTATCCAGATTTCTATAACTGATCGCTTCCGCTAAATGTCCGGAAAGAATTTGCTCACTTCCTTCGAGATCGGCGATGGTGCGTGATACTTTCAATATGCGGTCGTAGGCGCGGGCGGATAAATTGAGCCGATCCATTGCATTCTTTAATAAGGTAAGCCCTTTGTCATCCGGCCGGGCAAATAGTGACAGTAATTTGCTGTTCATCTGTGCATTGCAATAGATACCGGGATATTCGGCGTAGCGCTTTTCTTGTATTTGCCGTGCTTTGATAACTCGTTCGCGGATCGTTTCACTGGATTCTCCCCTTCTCTGGTCAGATATCTTATCGAATGGTACGGGAATGATTTCTATTTGAATGTCAATCCTGTCGAGCAGCGGGCCGGAAATTTTATTCAAATATTTCTGTACTTGCCCGGGACTGCATACACAAGCCTTCGTCGGATGATTATAATATCCGCAAGGGCAAGGATTCATCGAAGCTACCAGTGTAAAACTGGCCGGGTAATCGATGCTGCTTTTTATTCGGGAGATTGTGATTCTCCTGTCTTCCAATGGTTGCCGCAGTACCTCAAGTACGTTTCTATTAAACTCCGGCAGTTCACTATTCTTAAAACACTTGCACCATTGTTGGAAGTTTCTTATCTTTGCGAGAGGTAAGGACTATTATCTGTGCTATTAGATTGTATTATAGATAGTTGGCTAATAGTCTTGATTGCAATAATATTAAATGTAACAGATATGAGAGCTGCATTTTTGATTAGGTGCTCAACTAAGAAGCAAGACTATGAGCGACAGGTAAATGACCTAACTAGACTGGCTAAGAAGTTTGGTTATACGTCAAGTGATAACTTGATATTTGGTGAGCATATCACAGGTAAAGATGATGCAAGTAAGAGAGACAGGCAGTCTATTCTGCGTCTAAAGGATGCTGCTGTTAATAGGGAATTTGATGTCGTTTTAGTGTCGGAAGTTAGCCGAATGAGTCGTGACCCTATGTCGGGTCGGTTATACGTTAGACAGCTTATTAACATGGATATTCCTGTGTATTTTAGGGATATTGATACTTGGACTATAGACCCTGTAACTGGTAAGAAAGTTAGAGATGCTGAAACCATTATAGGGGCTGCCTTTGATGCTGCTTGGAAATACATAAAGAGTATGAAGACACAAATAGCATCTGGTAGACGTGATGAACTGGATAACAATCAAATGAGTATCGCACAGCCTTACTTTGGCTATAAAAGATATGGTGGTAGAGATAAGGGTAAGAAGAATAGGTGGGTAATAAATGATGATGCCGCTAAAGTTGTGGTAGATGTATTTGAAGAATATGTTAAAGACGGTGCAACGCTGAAATCTACAGCTTTGGCTATTACTGCCAAGTATGGTGAACAGTTTAATAAGAAATTCAGCATAGGGACTATAGAGCATATTTTAACCTTTGAACCCTATTGCACTGGTATAAAGGTCGTACATCTTACTGACCCAGATACAGAAGATGTGGATGAGTTTAGAGTAGAAATACCTACTATCATAACTAGAGCTATGTTCGATAAAGCCACCACTAAGAGGGCTACAAATAGAACTGCTAGAACTCCTTATCCAAAACAGGCTACTTATGTATTGAGTAGACTTCTTAAATGTCCTATCTGTGAACACTCATTAACTCCACAGAAACGTGGTGGAGATAAGGGGGATAAATATAGATTGATGAATGGGAAGGTAGCTATTAGGTGGTCATGTATGTCGGGTATCAATAATGCTACAGATTGTAGTAGTCGTATTACAATTAGTAATGAGAAATTAGAAGCTATTATTTGGGGCTTAGTTAAACAGGAGCTAATAGGATTTGCCAATTTGAATGATGAAGATAGAGTAGCTAAGGTAGAGGAACTTACCGATAAAATAACCAATTTGGAAATGAATATAGCTAACTTTACATCTCATATATCCAACATGGATAGATTGATAGAGAGAGCCTATAGTGCTTATATAGATGCTCCGGATTCTGTAATGGATATAGCTAAAGATAAGTACTATAAAACCCTAACTAAGTGTGAGAATGAGAGAGCGGAGTGCAAGGATAAGATAGAAGCTTTAAATGTAGAGAAGTTAAGATTGGAGAATATGAGAACGTTCTTCAACCAACCTACTTTACCAAAGGATGTCATTGAGAAGGCAGAATCAGACCCTATTAAAATGAGGAACTTAGTAATGGAACTAATAGACAAGATATATCCTTATAGGATTACAACCTATGTATCACCAGCTACTAATAGGGTAATGAGGAATGGTATAGTTCTATTGGAAGTATATACTATAAATGGAATTTATAACGTACTGTATGACGGTAATCAGAGGAATAACAAGGTAGCCTATTATATTAGTGGTGTTTATGCTACATATCAAAATGGAAGGAATAAGTTTGATGCTTATGATACTGGTGAGTACTTTGTTATCTCTCATGCTACATTGGTGACTAAAACAGAAGATGTAGATTTGACAGTAACCTTTAATGAACTGATAAAGATATGTATGCAGAATGGTTGGGAAATAGATTATACTTACAAGACGTAATGTTCCACTGAATATAATAGTTGATTTGTACGTAATGCTGTATCTGGTTTATCATGTGTTATCTAAACAAGTTGCTTAAATGACTAAGTAATAACACTACTACTCCATACTAGTAGAACTAGTAGGGTCAAGTACATAGGAATTTACTAGCGGAAGGTAGGATATATAGGCATACAGAGACTTTATATCCTACGTTTCTCATCATATCCCAGATTATAGAACTTCTTAAACATCTCCCAAATGTAGCCAATAAATCCAATTACGATAAATGATAGGAAAGGCAGAAGAAGGCTACTCCAACCATAGCCCAAGCATAGCCCTATAATTACGCCTATGACATATAAGGCTGTCACAATTCCGCAGCCTATCATTACCCCTCTTCCTCTTGCCGTTGCGTATTTAATTGGAGCATTGGGAGTAAAGAAATCTGGTTCTTTATTCTCTGATTGATTATTCATAGATTAGCTATATTAATTAATAATACGTGTTATATCTGAAATAAAGTTATTCATTATTAGCCAATTAAACTAATGGAGGTATGTTAATCAATCGTTAAATAATAGCTTGTCTAACATCTCCTTTAGTTGTTTGGGTAACTTCTTTCTAGGGTTACAGTTTACAGGATTGTCAACCTTTACTAGTTCATTCTTATCATTCAGTTCGTATCTAATTACACGATACTGTTGCTTCTTGTTTCTCTTCATATTCATAATTTACCTCCATTCTTATATCCTAGTTTACCTAGCTCATTTACTTAGATTTGGGTATAAATATCTCCTTACCATTCTCATCGTATTCTGCTTTAAATGGATTAAGAATCTCTCCTGATTTAGTCAGACACTCTGTATCTTCTGTGTTTGTTTCATTAGTAAACTCTGCATCTTCCCAATCTTCCCATGTACAGAATGTATCTCCTATTTTAGTACCTCCAGTCTCTAAGTTTGTACTGTAATATCTGGCAGGAGATACATACTCAATTCTCCTACCATTCACTATTTCTACATAAGGATACTTCTTCATTGCCATTACTCTTTATTGTTTATAATTACTGGAGCTGTTAAACTCCATCCATATTTATTAAATCCTCTTATATAATTTCATTTATTAGATTTATAGTTATTCATCTTCCTGCTCGTCTGCTTCCTTCATTGATATTACTTCTTTATTAACTGCTATTCCTTTAGCAAAGGAGAGTAGCCTAAATGGAATATCAGACTTAACGCAATAGCTAGCGTAGTAAGTAATAATAGGATTACCATACTCCATTATCAAATCATTAATCTTATCAAAGAATTTATCTTTATCTGGTAAGCTATCATATATTTCCTTAAAGTCACCATTAACCCACCCGCCACGTGTCTTAAACGCTAGTGTACCATACACATCTTCTTCTAGGTCTTGAATTGAAGCATACTCATGAATGTACTGCTTATTCTCATTAGTTCTATTCTCAAACAGTTTTACGTAATAGTTTACCATACAATCCCATGACATATCAAATACCGGATTGGGATTCTCAACGTACATAAATGTACTAACTCCACTCATCGAGGTGCTTGGAATATCACTTATTGTTATTTCCATTCTCATATTAATTCATTTATTAGATTTATAGCTAATCATCTTCCTGTTCGTCTGTCATATCGCCCCAATCTTCTGTAATACGTTCCAACGCAACTAATGGTTCTCCATTACTAATACTAGCTTTGACATTAGCTTCCATTTGTCTTCCGGCTTCTTCTATCTCTCTTAGTTCTTCTTCTGGAAGGTCTTCCGGTTTTATTACTGGATATTTTACTTCATCATTCATTGTCATCATTCATATAGGTTAGAAACTCATATCTGTAACTTCATCTACAACTTCCCATTCCCTTTACAATTATACAATTCCTTTATTTCTTCATCAGTACGTATAATGTTAGCTTCATTAAGGACTTGTAAATCCTCATCATAATTCTCATAAATTGGTTTAGTAAGCTCTATATCTTCATCTCTCATATCACTAAAGTCAGTAATGTACTCTACTAACTTCTTACTTGGAGCACTAAACTTATTAGCAACTTCTTCGTCTTTATTTATCATATTCATTTATTAGATTTATGATTATTTCCTTTACTAATCAATCCTTCTATAATGAAGTCTCTTATTGTATCTAGTTATTCATCTGCCTGTTCGTCTAGCATATCATCATCTAACTCCTTTGATAAGTTACGTAGAGGAGGACCTGAGTGTATAACACTATCTATCTTATCTAATTCCGCACATACTTCCTCTGCTGTAATCTCTCCTGCCTTGAATTTAGCAAATAAGTCTCTGGTAAAGTCACTATATTCACTACTTGTCATTTCTATCATAATTCATTCCTCCTATTAATGTTGTACCTACTGCGTTCTACACCTTCTCAATACACGCCTTATAAGTAAATAGAATAGTAATATAGTGATAGTAACTAATAGAACATCTTCTACTTGGCGTAGTATATAATGCAATGCACCACCTTTAATTACTAGATTATAATATGCTCCACATTTATATTCATACCACCAATAAGATAATACTGCTTGTATGCAACATTCTGCTACAACTAGTACCAATAATACAATTCTTACATACCGCATCTTATTAGCTGCTAATAAACATTCTATAGAACCTTTGCATTATATCAATAAATTCTTCAGACAGCCTTTTAAGAACTTCATCTATGATATATTGAGGAATCTCTTTATAATATGCTTCTGCTATTCCACCAGTGATAGCCCCCATTGTATCAGCATCACCACCTAAAGAAATAGTAAGTCGAATAGCACTTTCATAATCTGTACTCTCCAAGAAAGCGATAATAGATTCTGGAACTGTACCTTGACAACTCTCATTGAAGTAGTAAGTAGGTCTTATTTCGTCACAGGTTCTACTAAGATTATATCCAAATGTAGTTTCAATATACTCTTTAATTTTCTGTTTAGATTTACCTGTACGAGCCAAGTATATACAAGCTGCTGTTGCTTGTGCACCTTTAATTCCTTCTGGATGATTATGTGTGACTTCTGCACTTAGTTTGGCAGCTTCTAATGTCTCCTCTAAAGTATTAAAAGCCCAACCAACAGGACTAACACGCATAGCTGAACCGTTTCCCCAACTATTGTAAGGTTGGGGATTATCTGCTTTTAACCACTCGCAAAACATACTTCCATAACTACTAGGATAGCGATTACCATAATCCTGCATAATACCTAATAAACTATCGCCTGTTAATAGCCAATCAGCATTAGCGATAGTCATTATAGTATCATCAGTAAAGTGTGATGAAGAACCATTGAATAACGAGAAGTCTATAGACTTTATTGGGGCAAACTCATAGTAAGAACCTATTATGTCTCCTGCTATTGTACCTATTAATATATCAGTATTCATTATTACTAAAGTTAAGTTGGAATAAAGATAAGAATTAATCTTTGGATTTCGATATACTTCTTAAATACTCTATATACTCTTCGTTACTTATCTAATCCGTTATATTATCTATCATTCTTCATCAATATAGTTACTTCCCTGATTACATTTAGTTCTGCGATAGAATATGAGTACTTAACCAATGAATTAGTAACCTTAATGGATGTTTCTTATTCCAGATTATTCTTCATAAGATATGATGTTATCAATAATCTTCTTAAATATATCACCTGCCATTAGTTCACCACTTGCAGGCAATCCAGCCTTATTAATAGATACAATAATACTATACTTGGGATTATTGGCAGGGAAGTAACCACAGAACTCAACTGCATACATATCCTTAGTACTATCCTCATTAGTAGATAATGAACTAGTTCCCTGCATACCTGCAACTACTACTTTATCGGACTTGGCGGGTTGTCCTAATCCGTCAGTAATATTAAATACTAGAGCTTTCTTCAAACTATCAATACTAGCCCTACTTGCTATTTGGGGATTAATAACTACTATACTATCCTTAAATAGTTGAGGCTGTATCATCTTCCCATTATTAGCAATAGCATTATAGAAGGTTAGTATTTGAATTGGCGATACGTGTTGATTATAACCAATACTAGACCATACAAAGGCTGTCTTAGTCCAGTTGTTATCTTTAGGAGTTACAAAGTATGCAGGCTGTAGATTAGCTATTCCTATGATACTATCCGGTTTACCATAGCTCATATTAGCTAATAAATCAAAATACGATTGGGGATTATTACCAAAAGCCTTTTCCATAGTCTTATAAATGGCAATATTGGAACTAGCTGCCAATCCTTCTTGTACTGTAAGCTCACCATATCCACCTCTGTGCCAATTATGGTCTTTAAGCTCTCTGCCATGAACTTGGTAGATACCATTTCCAGTATCAACTTTATCACTCAACTTCACCTTACCAGTTTCTAAAGCTGCCAATAGTGATATTGGGTGCATCAGACCAGTAGACTGCCATACAGAGAAGTTCTCACATGGTTGGTAGTTCGTACTGTCTTTCCTAGTAAGTCCAACTAAAGCCTTAATTTGCCCTGTTTGAACTTCCATAACTATAACCTGCCCAGATTGGGCATTTATCTCTGATAACTTGCTTCCCAATATGGTAGTAGCATTAGTTTGTAATGTACTGTCTATGGTGGAAATAGTTTCTGTAGCTTGCTGCTTGGATTGACAGGAGATTAAACCTATCATTATCGTTGAAATTAATAATCTACCCTTCATTATATTATGCGTTTTACTTATATTGGTTACTTCTTATCAAGCTTACCCATATCTCTCATCTTCTTAATTATACGTTCTTTAAAATAAGAAGGCAGAGGTCCTAATGTTAATGCCCATATAAAGAATCCCACACAAATACCTACAGATATTATACCAATATGTTCCACCGAGGTATGTTGGGATTCATCACTTGCATATGCGAAGTAAATGATAGTTATAGGAAATCCCAATAGCCCAATAAATGATAATAATTGGAGAATTTGATAAATAATACTATTATCAAGTTCCTTTTGGATTAAAGTATCTTCTTGAATTTGCTTATCTATGGAAGTACCCTTTATCTTATCAACATAAATGGTTTTAGAGACTTCACTATTCTGGTTATAGCACTGGAGAGTGACAGTAAGATATTCCCCTTTTATCCTCTTCACTATTATCGATTTATCTCCAGTATAACTAACATTGTCATATAGTTTCTTACTATATCCATTGTCAATGATTATATTAGCTTGACAAGGGATAGCTGAATACCATGAAAGAGTTATAGTATCTCCTTCGCTGATTTCATTCTTTGAGCATGTAATCTCAATATCACTAAGTTCTAATGACTGCTCTGATAAATCTTCTTCATTATCATAGATAAATTCATCAGATTCTGTATAATGTGTACGTAAATAGTCGTATGCTTCCTGTACCTCTTGAAATCTCTCTTTAAAGAAGTTATCCCCATTATGCTTGTCTGGATGAAACTTCACTACATACTCCCTGTATGCAGCTTTAATTTCATCCAAAGTTGCACCTTCTTCCAATCCTAATATTTGATAGTAGTTCTTCATCTTCTTCTAATTGAAACCTAATATTTACTATTTATAATAGGTCATTACAAAGTCCATAATAATTAAATAATCCAGTAATGAATATGATGAAGAGCAAAGTGAAGATAGTTAATATAATTCCATTCCTCTTACCATTCACCTGTAATACTTTATTGTATTTCACTCCAAGCCAGAATGTCAATAAATAAAAGACTGCATGAATTAACCAAGATGCTATCATAATATTCTTGATTGATTTAATTGTAAAACTTATGTCCGCATTGAGGACATTTATAATCATAACAAGGACACCCACCTGTGTATTTAAGCCCTGTAGATTTAGGGCGTACAGTTGGATAACCACATTTAGGACACTTCTTAGTGAAGTATTTATTCCTTCTCTTCTGTGCTAGAACTGCCAAAGTGATAATAAAGGCTAGTCCTATAATTGCATAGAACATATCTTCCATATAATAACTCCGTTTATTATTTACCCAAATAGAGCTCTAAACAACCAGAATAATATCATTATACCGATTCCGAAGATAAATATTTGAATTAGTACATATCCACATCCCATACCTCCTGTTACAGCACCTGCAAATGCACCTTCACTCTTCTCTCCGTCTTTAGAAGTCAAAGCTCCCCCAATAGCACCAATGATGATTGCTATAATAATGACCCAAATCCACATAAGCTATTCTCTTATAAAGGCTAAAGAGGCTATTATATCCCCAACAATACACAAGATAGTATTTAAAATCGCAGCCCCTTCTGATATAGGAAGCACATATACACATAATATATAGCCCACAACAGGGAACGCTCCCGCAAATACCATTCCACCAACAGGGCTATTATCATCCAATATTATATGACAAAGAATTATATATCCAACAGCTACACAAGCATATACAAGAACCTCTTTATTATAAATTTCTTCTAGAGTTGTGCTATCTACTATCTCCCATATAGAGAAGTAGATATCTTTAGCAATCCACCCTATTCCGAAGTAAACGATTAAAGGTATAATTATAGCTAAAATGTATTTGAATATAAGTCCAACATCTACTTTCATGATAAATTTAATTATTAATTCGTTTATAAACAAGCATAACTATCTGATTGTTAACAGTCGCTCCTATAGTTATTCTACTCAACACTCCTTTAACTTTATTGGCAACTACTATTACTCCATTCTTACCACGTCCCTCATACTTTAAACTATCCTTAGAAACTAATACAATGGTTTCATTCTGATAAGTAACAGTAGCTTTGGTAGAACTGATTAGAGCAGCCGTAATATTAGGCGCATTAACGGTAGTAACCTTCTCATTATTAATTACTGCATAGTCAAACTTATAGTTGTCAGCAAGTATGTTAATGCTGAACATACACATCAGACATATCAACAATATTCTTCTTAATCCCATGATAATAAATTATTTATTCTTATATCTCCAACGTTCGATAATTGCATATAATACAAATCCAATTACCAGTATCACTGTGAATATTACAGCACCGTATCCAGAAGAAGAATCTGCATAGTCAGACATTCTACCTCTACTTAATAAAGCCATTAATAAATACATAAGTTTAAATTCTAATAGTTCTGTATGTTAGTTGGCTATTCAACCTATCATAGTGAAGGGTATATAATCTAAATAATCCTCATTAAAAGGTTGAATATAACTCTGTGGATTCATTCTACTATCTGATAATAGAACTGAATAGGTAAATAAGTAGTATGTCTGCTTCTTATAGATATTGATTTATACTCCCCAATTCTCCCCAAGGAAGTTGTTAATCATAGTATTTAAAGTACTAGAGAACCGATAGCATATAATTGACTGCTATAATACTTTATCTTGTCACAAATATAATAATTACTGCACTTATTTACCCAAAGATTTTAAGATAAAAATACCTAATCTCTGGATTTAGTAAGGATTTTAACAGTCTACATACTGTTTGAGAGGTAGGGACTAGTTGTAAATATGCCTGTTCCATAGTCTATTATTTGTTGTATCTAGTTCCCGATAGATACAGTTCTACATACAAGAAGGTGCGGGAACTGCCAATGTATATGTCTCCAAGCATCGCCAAACGCTCCAATCACAAATACACAACAGTAACCCGCACCAGACGATATATGAACTATCATTAGATAGGCATATAGCACTAGTGCGGTGTTGTGCACGTTCCTGTGATTGTATAAATTTGGCGAATTTAGAGACAAGAACTATGCAAAAACACCTTTCGTTAATATGTCCTCCTATTTCTAGGATTGGCACAAAGATAATGAAAGGTATTTTATTCTGCAATTAAATGTATCTGTTAAAATGAGAGTTGAGAGCTATTTCTACTCTGAATATCCATAAATTGAGACAGAACTATTCAGAGCATAAATAAGTAAACTCCGGTTCATTCTGTCTCAAATCTCAATTATCAGAAGCTAAGACAATCATAGGTATTAAGTAGTTCCTCTTGCCTTAATCCCAAGTATCTCTTAGTAATTGACACACTGGAATGATTGAATAGCTCCATGAGCTTGACAAGTGCAAGCTCCGAATTATCGTTATTCATGTTGTAAACCTGTCTGCCAAAGGTCTTCCTAAGAGAATGACAACTGAAATTGCCTATATGCAACCTGTACTTCTTCTTAATCTCCTTCAACATGACATTGATTCTCTGAACTGTGTAGACTGTCCCCTTCTGACTTATCAATACAGGAGCATTTATGCCAACTGGATTTATATGCTCATAACAGTCTCTGATATGTTGCTGTAGCTGCATATTAATCCTAATTGTCCTCTGCTTCCCTGTCTTAATCTCTGTAATGGTAAACTCTTCTGCATCTAATATCTGATTCCACCTTAAGGCGAGAATATCAGAAATTCTTAGACCTGTGAAGCAACCTAAAGCAATAAGAAGTGACATCTTATAATTACTATCCCTTGCCAATTTTCTTATTAAGTTCATTGCTTCGCTCCATTGCAGATAATCTGCTGTTGTACTTGAATATTTAAGTGACATAACGTTCTGTTTTATAGTGAAACTAATATAAGTGAATATTAATTTTAAACTGGAATATCTAACCTGCTGATTATTAGCAAAACATTCACTAATAATAGAAGTGAATATTATAAAGCAAGGACACTAAGTAAATAATGTCCTTACTTCATTCAACCTATATAAAAGGTAGGTGAGCTTCATCCAACACGCCACTATCAACTATCCGTTGACAAAGTTCGTGTGATGCCTGATTCCTAAGGTCTGTACCATAGTCCTTACTACCAACCATGCGAATAATCTCCACAATGGTCTTTATTAATTCCTGCTGGAGTGTACGGTGATAACACCTTGTACTCTCTGCAAACCTTTGGGGATTCCAACTATAATCGTTCAAGGCTCTTTCAAGTTCTTGCGCTGCCTTGTATTCGCGACTGCCTTCTATTACCATATTTATAATATTTAAGAGGTTTACAAATAGCAAGAGTACCTATATATAGTATATAGATACCCTTATTAGTACTTCATGTACTACCTCAACATAATAATTTGAAATATTGATATATAGTCCAAATAATCATGAAGAAGAATACAATAGGTGAAACTGCACATGCAATAAAGAACATAATAGTCCAAAATATAACAGCGAATAATGCTACTAACATAAATCTCTAATTATTAATTAAGTAATGAATAAATTAAGGGACACCCTTATTATATGGATGTCCCTTTAAATACTGTGTAATACCACTAACTAAGAAACCATTGATATTTGTCATCACCGTGTAAAGCGGAACATATACCCGTTGCAAGTTCTGTAGCATTATAGGCTCTATCCAAGAATGAATCTATATAGCTGCTCTTATTTGCACCTGTGAGCAAGTTGTAGAACTTCCACATAGACAGGTCATTCCCCAAGCTGCCAAAGTTCTCATCATTGATATAAGCCCTAGCCACATTGTTAACCTGTGTATCAGTAAATAACATTCTTGGTATATCCTTTTGATAGCCTTGCGGTAATGATTGATAAAGTCTCATTCTACCTAATAGTTGGCAGAATTGATGCTCTGTCATACTGGTATTGCCTAAAGACTGCATCAAATGTATGTGTTTGGCTGCATCGTATTTGTGGAACATTTCCAATACCGCTTGATATAAATCCCTTGTATTGGTAACTTCCAAGCAACTAAGATAACCGTCTGTAGATACACATAGATTTGTGCAAACCTTACAAGTAAAGCCAATAAACACTTTAAACCGCTCCGCACCCTTCTTTGAATAAAGATTGGTGTGGTTATAAGCTCTTACACCACCAATAGTAAGGGTTAGCCTGTTACCGTGTACTGTCTCATAGATAGTAGGAACTTCAATAACAAAAGCGCACCTTTCGTAGTAGATAGTCTTATCACTTTCTAATAACTGATTGGCAGGTTTGTGTATTGCTTCGGGAATCCTACCTTTGATTACATGAGAAACACGAATATCTGGCGATTCAATTTGTTCACCGCTAAAGAATGTATTGGTTGCATCCTGTACCGCTTCAATGAAAGCCACATGAGATAATGTAGCTTCGTTGTCCTTTGCGAATACGGGTATAATACAATCATTCCTTAGATGCTCCAAACTGGCTTCAATCGTATTGGCTTCAATGAATAGAGGTCGTTTCTGCTTAATAATTGGCTCTTCAATTATTACCGCTTCTTCTGCATATTCACCAAAGTTTCTACTAATTCTCTGCACTGGCATAATCTGTAATGTTGATTCCATAATCTGATAAATTATTAAGTTAATATGATTAGTAAATACTGCATTTGAGGACAAAATGAGGGCTTAACATGAAGTTCTATTCATTCACTTATCTTTGTGCATCTTTATATGTAGACATATACAAATCGTTGATAAGTCCGCATATTTCAGAAGTTCAAAGCGTTTGTGGGCTGAATAGCGATTCATGTTATCCTTTCATTTCTCCTAATGATTGGTGAGGGGTGTTAGGCGTAACATGAGCGGCTTGTGTATGATATATATGTACTTATAGGCTCACTGACAAATCAAATATTTCACTCTATCACTGCATAAAGTCTAAATAGAAACACGACCTAAATCTAAAGGGCGGGGGTATGATTTTAGAGTACCTATATTCTTGGGTTGGGGATATACATTAAATTACAGAATAATCTCACAAGGTATATCTTCCTTAACAGGTCGCTTCTTACCTACTGTACCTGTTGCTAGTGACTTCATTAAAGAGTGCATATTCTTTACATCTTTAAATCCATTCTCCTTATACCTCTTATAAATCATACATTCTCTGGATAATGATTTATTATTGCCTTCGTTGAACTCTATTATGTGGTCGAATATGGAAGTTAGTTCTTCTACCTGTTTATCTTTGGGCTGGTCTATTATTAAGCCTTTGACCTTTAGAATCAGACAGTCATCAACTTCATCCAATAAATCCAAATCCTTTAACTGCTCTATGTACCGACTAATAGTATCATGTCCCATGTGAATACGTTTCTCCAATTTCCTTATAGGTGATAATTTGATAACATGGCTATGCGGCTCTGTTACACTGAATAGCTTTAATATAAATCCTCTTAGCTTCAAATCTAAAGTATTGTAAGTATCGTAGAACTCTCTGCCAATTCTCCTATAATTGCCTGGCTCTACTTGGTTGAATCTGTACATAGTCCAATGCCTGTCCTTCCGTTTGGAATCTATATCACGTATAACAACCTCGCCTGTAGCTCTTAATTTGTCATTGAAAGATAATGTACCTTTACTCTTCTTGTAATTATCCAGTTCTTCCCCTACAAATCCTGCAAGCTGTTTTAATGTAGTATTGGTTTCCAAAGAATCTTTATCTGCTGTTAATAGCAAGGTATAAGTCCTGTACACATCTGAACAGTTTAGATTCTGAATCAGATTATTACTCATTACTGTGTACTCCTTGAATGGAAGTATTGTGTCTTTCATAAGGCAAACGCTCAATATGGTTAATCAAGATAATCTGGTTTGTCTTTAATAAGAATCTCATTTTAGTGGAACTTAGTCTGTTTGCCTTCCTTAGTTCGCTTAGCTTCTCATATAAATTATTATTATAATGCCACATATATTATTGATTTATATATCCTGCTTATCCAACCTGCTGGAAGTTCGACAGAACTTTACAGTCTGGCTATATGGAGTGTATTATCTAGGAGTGTAGACAGGGGGTAATTAAGCACACCACTAAAGGGGGAATAAGCACACCCTTATAATCTGGCAATATCAATACTTGAACACATAACTTTACCGTATTAGTAAGCACATTAGTAGATAATAGTACTAATTAGATGTATATACCCTGTCTAGTATGCCCACTTATTAACGGTAAAGGGAGAACCGTTTATACTGTCCTCCCTTCATTAGAAACTATTCATGTATCATTATTAATCTTAATATAGACGGTGTAAACCTTATTATCTCTCTGCTTGCGTTTCTTGAAATATCCATTGAGCTTAGCCCATATTCCAATCATAGTTTTATTGTCCTTTATTTGGTGAGCCAATGCAAGCCTACGTAGTTCTTCAAAGCTAAATTCTTGTTTGTTGTTCATAATTGGAAATTCATAAATCGTTCATTGCCTTGATTCATGCTCAAAGCATAAGATTATGTGTATTATTCCTCCCTCTACATAATTGAAGACAAGTCTAGGGTTATAGATTGTCGTATTGGCGATGTATGGTATGAGATACGGAAATAATACATTTGATTCAAGTTCTTCTAACATGTGCTTACCTGATAAGTACTCTGGTACTATGGTACTATATAAGTAAACCTTTACGTCTTTGAATCGTTGCATCTTGAGTTTGATAACATCTCGCTTCCTTAAAATAGCTCTCGGTATGTCTTCAAGGAAGTTGTTTGAAGTATTGAGGTCTAAGTTTCTTAACATTAGTCCATTAATTTGAATGAATAAAATATGAATCTTGATGTAGTGAGTGGCATAAATTCAAATAGTAGATTTCAGATATGCTTCAAGTGGGTAATTCAGTAGTTTCAGTGATACCACCCTTATCTCATGTTGGTAGTGCAAAGATACTGCACTTCGGTGAGACTACATAACAGTTGGGTGGCTATTTTAAAACTTCGTGTTGGGAGCTTTGTGAAGTGAAGATATGCCCTTGCCTGCTAGCTTGGAAACTGATTCGGAACTCGTAAACGAATCCTGCTTCGATTTACGGTATGCAGGTGAACAGTGCACGCCTTGCCTTGAATTATTTTTCACTTCTGGGCGTATTGGTCGGCAGGCTAAAGCCCGATGTAAATTATTGCGTCTCTGATATGTCACAGTCTCAAATTCCAAGTGCCGGATAGGTTAGCCCACTCATTTGAAACGAATTAGATTTGTGGTGGCAAGTCTGGAAGATGAGCGGAGCGGTCATTTCAAGATTGACAAGCTGTAGGGAATGTCAGCGTTGCGTATTCACCTCTCTGCCTTCGTCTGCATGGATAAACACACGTGAGAGTGCTTGCAGCCATGAATCTTTGAAAAATGAGACAGAACCGTTCGGAGTGTAATAAGTCAAACTCTTAACAGTTCTGTCCCACATTTCGATTATTCGAGTGAATATTTCTTCTCAAACGGAATATATCCCTTGAGACGGGACTTCGGTATTGTTATCCGTTCAGAGATTCTAAAGTACTTATTCAAATATGTTGCCTTCGCTTTCAATGGTTTATTATTATCATCAACAAGATTATATTTATCATATATCATCTGCAAGGTTGCTATGATTTCGGATTCTGAATAAGGTTTGCCTAAGACGATAGTGTTATAGATTTCATCTATCGGAACAAGGTATATCTCTGCCTTATGCTTTGTTTTAAGTTCTCGTTTCATGGTAGATAAATCATAATCTATTTCCACAATCTTATCAATGCCGAACTTCTCATAATACTTACACAGTTCGGGGGCTTCATATCTTAGTGATGCTAATTCCTGCTCCTGTTCTTCTGAAGGAATCATAAATACCAACCCTTTAGGTCTAAGAACTTGTAAACGCTCTAGTATTTCAATCTTCCTCTTCCTTGATAAAACCTTGGGCTTAACAGTTTGAGGTTGTTCATCATTGTAATGTTCATAATGATATGATACATTGAAATGTCCCGTTTCACGATAAGCGTTCTCTAAATATCGTGGATATTGATAGAATGATGCAATCTTGAATTTCTGGATATAACATTCTACTAAGAATGGATTTACCTTACCTTTATATTCATCATTCTTAAATAGAAGCCTGTAAACAGGGATACGTTCTTGAATCTCTGTCAGAAGTTCCCTCTCTCTACCTTTAAGAGCTTCCTTTACATCAGCAAGGGTATCATATACCTTCTTCTGTGCTTTCATCTCTTTAATAATTTCCTCACGAGACTGTAATTTCAAATCATTATTCCAATTAGTTACATGGGTTATATTCCCTATTCCATTTCTGAACCTACCAATTATCTGAATAGCGTGTGTATATGGGTCTATCATTGTATGCGGTCTGCTGATACAGTCTGTCATCATTATTATATCCGGTCGGTCGGACGTCTCCAAATCAACTGCTGAATAGAATCTACTGGTAAAGAAACTATATTGCTCCAACACTTCACCAGATACAAACTGGTCTGCCGCTTTATATCCTTCTTTACGCAACTTACCAATATTCCCGTCAGTATCTGAACAGTAGATTTTAGTGCAGTTTCTGATATTGGCTTTCTCTATTAACGCCTTCGCATATTCGGGTGAATTTAAGAATATAGCTATCTTGTTGCCACTTTGGGATATCTGATTCATGAACTCCTGTTGTACATTATTGGTTCCAACCAAATTTAGAGCCTTCTTGTAATCATAATTGGGTATAATCTTAATACAGGTAAATGAATGGTTCGTAAATCCCTTCAAATTGGGGAACAAGGGAGTTGCTGATATTAATGCTTTATTATCAAAGCTAAAGAAGTCGAAGAATGGCAGAATTATATCCGGTCTAAATTCCGCATCTTGCACAACCTTCTCACATTCATCTATCAGTAAGAAGAAGTTCTTAAATAAATTAACGCTTGCATAAGCTGCTGCCCGTTTTACTTTAGAATAGCTTTCTGGTGTGACAATAATCTTCTTATGAGGAATAGATTTATCAAGTAAATATGCTTTAATGGTCGCATCTGTAACACCTTCACATACTCCTAATGTTTTAGGGTATTTATTTTGTTTCCCTACAATGACAGGGACATTAGGCTCAACAATTATTGAGTTACGCTTTGCTTCCAATTCACAAGTAGTCGCACCTTTGGCGGTTAGGGTCTTGTCAATTATGGTATTAGTGGGCAAACCTTCCGGATAGAGGTCTGACATAAATTCCTTCTCTTCAATGTAAACAAGTGTACTGTGTAGCTCTGTATTCTCCATATTATCTAAATTTATTGTTCACATGGGACAGAATTACACAAGGTACACTATATTATGGTCTGAACTATTCTGTCCCACTTGTAACGAATCATGCTCAAAAGTACACATAAAGTTGGAATTTATAATATGAAGGTGCTACTTTATTCAAGTCTATTTGTTATTTTAGTCCTTATTATCAGATATTGAATTTATTCCTATTAGGCTTCCATTTATTGGATATTTACAGTATGACAACAGGCAAATTCTAGTTATAAAGACATTGATAGAATGTATAGAGATTACTATAGCCTAGTAGTATATCGTTCTAGTATGAAACACTGTGGAATTATAAAGTATTATAACTACTACGAATGCATACCTAATTCCATACTATCATTCATGACTATTATGATATATATCTACAGTAATACACTAATTTATAGCATAAATTATATGGGATTTGATTGCTTATTTAAAATATATTCGTACATTTGTAACGTTTCATTTAGAGATACCATAATGGCTTAATTGCGCTCTATGTTCGTTTACTTGTAAACAACTTATGGACTAATACCGTAAGGAACGGCAAGCCTTTAAGTAGATTTAAAGGTTAATTTATTAATCCAAATTAAATTCATTATTATGGAAAATCAGAATGAAGCAACTAGTGTAGTATTAAGTCGTGAAGAATCCGCTAAGAAGTACGGCTCTTGGTTTGGTAATACTGCAACACCGGCTGATATGGTTTGTTGGTGTGACAGGCAAATCGAGAAGTATGAGGAATGGATTAAGAACTGCAAGGAACTCAAAGTAGAGAACCAGAAGAAGCTTCTTAAAGATATTCCAGCGGATATACTACAAGCTGTTTTAGCTTCTTCCGCTAATAGTACTACTAAGTAAACACTTTAGGGTATCCATTTGGATACCCTTTCTAGTTAATAGTAATAGGTTATGCTGTACACAGAAGTCCTTGATGAATATAAGATAGATTATGAGGAATATCTCCGAGAGAGGGAAGTAGACTTCTTCGGAATGAAGGATAGATACCTAAAGTATATACAGACCAAAGGAGTAGACCATTTCGTCTTTAAACCTATAAAGATTACCACCAACACAGGTCATATATATATTATCAGATATAGCTTCAATGCATACTGGAAGCATAAGTTTATACCATTAATTGCGAGATGTTGCCGTCGACCGGAAGGCATATATGTAGTGACCTGTCCTAGCACCATTATTAAAATAGGTAAGAACGCTGCATATATACCACATTTCTTTGATAGATATAGAGATAGGATTCTCAAACGTAAACATTGCAATAAACTAGATGTCATAATGAAATTCTTCGAGAATGAAACGCATTATGGTGTAGGAGCAATGATACAGTATGACAAATATCCCGATAACTACATATTCGTTTTTGATAAATTCATAACACTAGGCAGTCCACTAGAGGATGTTAATATATTTGAGATAAGAACTTTAATCAGCTTAGATATGCTAAAGGAAATACAGAAGGATATATGTAATGAACTTGTAGAATCTAATATTAAAGAATCTGAAAAGCATAGTGAGTACAAGGATAAGAATGAACTTCTTCGCTCTCTATTAGAGTTACCCAATTATAAAGAAGTATAGCATACATAATCAGAATCAAACATAATCTTGCTATATTTGTATCTCACATAATATAAGGCATATATGGAGAACTTAGATTTCGTTGCTATTGATTTGGAAACAGCTACTTCTCATAGAAACTCTATCTGTGAAATTGGTATTGTAAAGAACTCTATAGTAATTGAGAGTAAACTAATACTAGGTCGGAATTGTGAATATTAGAGTTGAGAGGGTGTTCAAGGTAGGAATTCATTTTTCTTCTTCAAGGGAGACTGTAGGAATTGAGTTGAGAGGCTGACCGATTGTGAGGCTTTGTTGGGCTTACATCGGTGTGGAAACTGAATTTTACTGGATTGAATGGTTGCTCTGTTTGATTAAATAGCTGATATGCAGTAATATACAATGGTTAAATAGTTTTGAGAATAGTTCATCTAGGAATAAAATTCCGTTATGCGCCAGACTTATTTCCCCCGGCTGGGGAAAACTGCCTCCGCCTACCATTGCTACTTGCGAAATCGTATGGTGCGGGTCACGGAAAGGGCGTTGAGTGATTAGGGAGGAATTGCGGTTTAATTTTCCAGCTACGGAGTGTATCTTGGTCGTTTCGAGGCTTTCACCCAACGAGAGGGGAGGGAGAATGGAAGGAAGGCGTTTGGCCATCATTGATTTTCCGCTTCCCGGCGCACCTATCATGATGAGATTGTGTCCGCCGGCAGCAGCTACCTCCAGTGCTCTTTTCACGTTTTCCTGCCCTTTCACATCTGCAAAATCAAACTCGAAAGTACTTTGATGGGCATAGAACTCTTCTCGGGTATTAACAACTGTCGGTTCTAATTTGCGTTCATTATTGAAGAACTCAATGACTTCCCTGATATTGCTGACTCCATAGACTTTTAACTGGTTAACTACGGCGGCTTCCCGCGCATTTTGTTGGGGAATGATTAATCCTTCAAAACCGTCTTCCCGTGCTTTGATGGCAATGGGAAGTGCTCCCTTGATCGGTTGTATGCTTCCGTCCAAGCTCAATTCTCCCATTAACAGGTAGCGGGAAAACTTCTCCGATGATATAGTTTCATTGGCGCCCAGCAACCCGATAGCAAGAGGCAGGTCGTAGGCCGAACCTTCTTTCCGGATATCTGCCGGCGCCATATTGACTACAATATTGGTGGTCGGCATTTTATAACCATTGACTTGCAGTGCGGAGATAATACGTTGGTGACTTTCTTTGACCGCTGAATCCGGAAGGCCGACGAGATAAAACATACAGCCACGCGAGCTGTTTACTTCGATTGTGATGAGTGTTGCATCAATCCCTTGAACAGCCGCTCCGAAAACTTTAATTAGCACGTTTGATTACCGTTTATTTCTTCTGTTTGTTTTTCTTATCTTTTTCTTCTGCTGCGGAAACTACTTCTTCAATTTTCTTCTTCAGCTTTTCGCCTTTGAGGTCCTTTGCCAGAATCTTTCCGTCTGCTGACAGGAGTATGTTGGCCGGTATTTGCCGGATCGTATATTGTTTAGCAACTTCGGAGTTAAATCCATCGAAGTCGCACACTTGTTCCCAGTCCAGCGTATCACGTTTAATAGCGCCTTTCCATTGCTCCTTGTTCAAGTCAAGAGAAATGCCCAACATGGCTATATATTTATTCTTTTTGTATTTTTTGTAGATTTCCCGCAGTTCGGCATTGCTGTTTTGATTGGCAATACTATCACCCCATGAAGCCCAGAAATTGATTAGCAGGTTTTTCTTTTTGAGGTTTTCCGATGTGCGGCTTATCTTTTCTCCTTTCACATTAGGGAGGCTGAAAAATGGGGCATATTTACCGATCTCTGTCTTTTCCGCTTGGGAGATGCTTTCGTTAAGACGTTCGATGTAAAGTTTGTCTTGCAATACTCCTGCCATTACTTCGATGAGTTTTTTTATTTTATTGAAGTCGGGCGAGTCTTTTTGGACGAAGTATTTATCCAATAGGTAGAGGCTGACGAATGAAGAATGATGTCCCCGGATGAACTCTTCCGCTTTCTGCTCCAATACCTTTTCAGAGGGAGTGCCCAGCCCTCGCAGATCTTCCTGGAAAGCAGTAAACTCCTGATTATATATATTCCCTTCGATATGAAGGTATTCCGGATTGCTTATATCTCCTTTAATTTTGATTTTGTTTCCTTTATCAAGATATATGGGATATTCTATTTGGTTGTTGATAAGCAGAAAAGCAGGAGTAATGGTGTCCACCGGGATGGTATAGGCGAATTTGTCGTCCTTGGTGAAGATCGTGTCTATCCGGTCGCGCAATTCGTCCATGCCGTACAGGTAAAGTGTATCTGTTCCCAATCCTTTGATTTCTCCGGTGATACTGGCTTCCTTGGAAGGCTTGCTGCAACTGAACAGACAGATAGCTATGAGGATTAAAATACTACTCTTTTTCATCATTTTGATTTCTTTTCTGCGAAAGTACGGTTTTTACGGATAAAAAAAAAGAAGAGGCTGTCTCAAAATGCATTGCACCCCAAAAGTTAGACAAAAAACTTTTGGGGTGCAGCTTTTTTATTGCTTTTTGGAGGATTTTTATTTTTTCATTTTAGCAAAGAGAACAACGTTGTTATTGTCTTCGTTTAATGATTTCACTAACGCTTGTGTACGTTTTCGTACTGTGCTGGGGAGATCTTTTCTTGCCAGTTCTTTCTCTAGTGTTTCTTTTAGTTGTGACGGTTCCATGTTAGAGACGTAATATCCGTTGCCGAAAGACGGCCATATCTGCATCTCCTTTGTTCCTAAAAAGTCATTGTACAAGTGGAAATAGTTGCCGTGCAGTGTCTTTTTGTCTACAATATATTTGGCAGGCTTAGTGCTTCCCCATGTGTTTTTAGACATTTGTACCGGGAAAGAAACGTCGCCTATAAAATGGCGCGGATATTCGGAATAGCCATGCCAGGGAATTTTATCTTTATTGGCATATTCGACAGTGAAACGGGCTTCCAGACGGTTTTTGGCATTGTTGTAGTGGTATAGGCTGTCTACTCGCGGGGTAGGCATAATGACCATTAGCATGACATCATAATCGGAGGTGTTGTTACCCATAAATACTTCATTACTGAAGTCTCGTGGAACGGTCAGATGTGCGGGAGCAACGAAGTTTTTGCGTTTGCCGTTAAAATCTTGTGTCCATACTACTGCCGGCCAACCCTGAAATGGCAGTACCGTCACTGTGACTTCCGATTTCTCCGTGTCTACTCTGAATTGTCCTTTAGGAACGCGCAGGCATAATGGGATGGGGGCTTGTGGATTTCCTTTCAAATCGAATACAAGTAATTTGTCACTTTGCCAGGGTAGGATATAGATACGGTTGTGGGCCTCGTCTAACTGTTCAGCGTACGTATTTCCGTATTCGTTCGGTCCCTGGCCATAGGCGCCAATGTTGGTGATATATTTGCCGTCACGGGTGAAAAGTTTATAGGGAGTCTGTTTGTTATTACTTACCAGAATGTAATTGTCGCTGACAGTAGTACGTACCCAACCTCCTACCAGTGCTTCATCCCGATTGTCTAACTGTACCACTTGGAGTTCTTCTGTCAGATAGCTCAGGGGAATGTCTACCGTATCTTTCAGGCTTTTTAAATTACAGGAAATTAATGTTCCCGTAGGTGTTGTGACGCTCTTGGCTACGACAGGCGATAGTGCCAGTGGGTCTTTCGTTGCTTTGCTGTTGTCTGTAAAAGCAAAAATTGCTAATAAAGAACAAGCGCATAAACTGAAAATAATACTTCTGTTTTTCATACTGATATGTATTTAGTTAGTACTGTTTTTCTAATTGGCTCCGGGACAAAAGTAGGCTGAAACAAATAGAAAAACAAAAAAACAGGCGGACAAGAATGCTCTCTTGGTTGTCGCTTATATATCTGATTATTAGTAGAGTATACGCTATTTTATTATTTTGTAAGGTGGACAAAATATAAATGAGGTTGGACTAATTACTAAAATGCTTTGAGAAAACTGTCAAGGCTTATGTTTTCATCAGTGATTCCCAGCTTGTCGGTTTTGATTCGATATTTTCGTTTGGTGATAGCTGCTTTGCTGATACAGTAGATGTCTGATAAATCCTGTATATTGACATTGATTTTGACGAGGCAGCAGAAGCCGATTTCTTTTTCTCCCAAAGAAGGATAGGCTTGTTGTAAGCGAACTACAAAATTGTCGAAGGCATCATTTACGACTGAAATGACTTCCGCCCACTCTGTGTTTGTTACCACTATTTTGCTGTTAGCGGCAGATTCATCCTGCTTGTCATCGGTGTGGAGGGAAGGTAGTTTATGAAAGAATGATATTCTTCTGAAAAGAGCTTCCCGCAACTCCGCTTCTTTGTTTCTCTGTCGGATTTCTTTTTCCCGCAATCCGCTTAGTTCCGCTTCCTTGTGCAATAATAGATTCTCTTGCTGCAACCGCTCTTTTTTCTCTCTTTGATAAAAGAAGAATGCGATGAACCCTACGCTTAGTAAAGCTGTGATGATTCCAAGCATCCATAGTTCGTGCTTCTGTTGCTGAAAATGAAGCTGGTATAGCTCGTTTTGCAGTTTGAGCTCGTTGAATTCTCTTCTTTGTATTTCTGAATTGATGTTGCCAAGTATATTATTTTTTATTGTATTTTCCTTTTGTTTGCTGTAAAACGCTTGTTCAGGATAATCTTCTTGATTTATCAGATTGAATAAAAGAGCATTTGCTTCCATGGCAATAAATTCTGAAGTGGAGGTTGCAGCTTGCTGATAGTAATATTTGGCGGAATCTGTCTGGTTCAGGGCTGCGTATGTCCTCCCACGGAGCAATAGGTAATGGGGAATTTCGTATCGGCTGCGACGTTCATTGGATAACAGTTGGAGATACTTCAGCGCTTGCCGGTAATCTTTTCTTTCCAGACTGGTATTCAGCAGATTTTCGAATGCATAATAAATGAGGGACTGGTGGTTGGGAGAGTCTCTAAGTTCTTCTATCAACTTTTTGTACCCTTGGGTATATTTTTCATGTTGCTGCATTGCTTCTATAATTTGAAGGTATAGTTGGCTTGCAGTGAAGTAGGCAAGCGTATCTTTGCTTTTACGGGTTAGCTGTTTGCTGCTATCCGCCATTGCAAGGGCTTGATTGTAGTCTTGTTTTCTGTAATATGCCGCTCTCCTTAGTCCGTATATGCGTGTCTTTAATGTATCGTTCAGTTGGTACTCTTTCAGCAACTTTCCGGTTGATAATAATGTGGAATCGGGTAGATTCTTATATAGGTAGGAAGCGCTTTGCTCTATGTGTGCTTGTAGCCATTTGGCTTGTAGGTTGCTTTGTTTGTAGCACGTGAGAGCATTTCGGAGCAGTGAGTCACCGGGGAGGCCGGTTTTCCATAGCGTTGCTTTATAAGAGAGCAAATAATAGTCTCCTTGTTCGGATAGGGATAATTGGCGGGGTGTGCTATTTGTTGCAAATAGAAGAATATACTGTCTGTTGAAACTTTTTCCATTTTCATGGCTTCTTTCAGTAGTGATGAAGGTTTGGGCTGGCAACTGCTCATAATAATGAGGCAGCTGAGCAGCGCTGTTAGTCTTAGTGTCGCCAAATGAGCTGACAGCCTTGTCGTACTGTCCTTGAGCAACATACAGATTACCCAATGCCTCGTTCAGTTCCTTAGAACCGGAAGCCTTGCTCAGATAGCTTTCTGCTGCTGTTCTGTCGCCCTTGGTCAAGGCAATCAGACCGAGATTCATGTTTGCTTCAGGAGCATCCTTGATGGAGAGAGCTTTCTTGAAGTAGCTTTCAGCCTTGTCAAGATCACCAGCCTGATAAGCCAGTTTACCTAAGTTGTTGTAAGCACGGAAATCGTTCGGGTAGATTTGAGTAGCTTTTGTGAAGATGGCTTCTTGCTTGGCAGCATCTTTAGTCAAGGTGGTGGCATACAGTAATTCTTCGATGTTCAGCTGCTTGGCATCGCTGTCGGCGAGGTTTGCGATTTCTTCGTCAGACTTACCGATGATTTCGTAGTTCAAAGTCAGGCGTGAACGACGCAGTTGCGGCAGGATTTCGTCAGCCAAAGTTTTATAAACAGAAGAGATGTTCTTGATTTCTTGTTCTCTTTGTTCAGGATCCTGATACATGGAAAGAACGCGAAGAATCAATTCTTTATCTTGGATGTTTGATTTGGATACCAGTTCCTGGAAGCCTTCCCAGTCCTGAGCTGTATACTTGGTGTCTACTGCTGCATTGATTTTTGCTTTCTTCAAATCTCTGTTGATGATTTTAGCCGTGTTGTCCTGGCGGTTCTCAGCCAGTGTAGTATTCAAGCTTACACCACCATCAGGAGAAGCGTATGCAGAAACTTCGATATTGCTGATCTTCTTGTTAGCAGCTTCGTCTATGTTTTTCACTTCTTTGTTGAATTCTTTAGCAGTCTTCAATTCGCTGGAACGAATGTTAGCTTGTTGGATCAAGAACATGATGTTAGCATCGTGTTTTTCTTTGATGATACGTTGGAAAGCGTCTTCGCCAATGCCGGGTTTGCGTTACCTAATGTTTGTTCCAACATCTCAGAAGTAGAGATTACACCATCAGCTATTTTCACAGCAGGAATAGTCACCACTTTCTTTCCGATAGTAGCTTTAAATTCGAGGTACAATTCTGACTTAGCCATTTCAGGAACATAGTCAAAGGAAGTTTTCATCGTGTAGCTACCGCCCATCTTGTAAGAGATAGTCTGGTCGTTACCTTCCACTTTTTCACCTTGGAAAGTCGCTGGTTGGCCTTTAGCTTCGCCACCATTCCATTTCAAAACCGGAGTAACTTCTACAACCGCTTTCTTGTTGAAATACTTTTCCGGGAATTTACCATTAATGGTCGCAGGAACTTTACCACCTACTGCCTCCAGCACCTGCGGAGTAACAGTGAAGTAATCAGCTGATAATTCACCCATTTTTTTGCTGCAAGAAGAGAATAATGCAACAACCATTGCCATGAGTAAAGGCAAGTACAACTTCTTAGTCATTTTAGGTATAAATTAAATGTTTGTAATTGAAATATCGTCGTATTCACATACACCTTTCTGTCTCATACAGAAAAAGTAACGCAAAGATATTAATTCTTAATATAATTATAAGGATAAGGGGGCGATTTTATCATAATTTAATGAAATTAGCCCTCTTTTTCTTTCCTATACTTGATATTTCGTGGGTGATGCTCGATGATCTCACTACGAAGCATATTGCGGTCGATGTGGGTGTAGATTTCCGTTGTAGCAATAGATTCATGTCCGAGCATACATTGAATGGCTCGCAAATTGGCTCCACCTTCCAGTAAATGAGTGGCAAAGGAGTGCCGGAAGGTGTGCGGACTGATGTTTTTGGTGATACCCGCCGTTTGTGCTAATTCTTTTATCATATGAAAGATCATAATCCGGGAAAGTCCTTTGCCTCTCCGCTGGCTGACAAATACAAAATCTTCATATTCTTTTTTTACTTCGATCCGGTTACGGTCGGTGAAGTAGAGTTTTATCTCGTTAATGGCACGGGGGGAAATGGGCACAAGTCGTTGTTTGCTGCCTTTTCCTTCCACTTTGATGAAGCCCTCGTCGAAATAAAGATCGGACAGCTTGAGGTTGACAAGTTCTGATACGCGAAGTCCGCAGCTATATAAGGTCTCTAATATAGCCCTGTTTCGTTGCCCTTCGGCCTTACTGCGGTCGACGGCAGAGATAATCCGATCGATTTCTTCCACCGTCAGCACCTCAGGGAGTTTGAAGCCTATTTTGGGCCCTTCCAGCAATTCGCTGGGATCAGCCTCCAAATAATCAGCCATAAGCAGGAAACGGAAGAATGATTTGATCCCTGACAGGATACGGGCCTGCGAACGGGGATGGATACCAATATCATGTAGCCCGGCTGTAAAACGTTGGAGATCAGACAGGCACACTTCCAGAACGTTGATGCCCTCCAAGGTCAGGAAACTCATCAATTTATCCAGGTCTGTAAGATAGGCTTCCAGCGTGTTGGGAGATAAGGACTTTTCGAGTTTGAGATACTGCTGATACTTCCTGATTATCAGCTCTTGTTGTTCCTTCTTATGCTTTTTTTCGTTGATTTCCATTTCTTTTTTCTACCTTTGCTCCGCGAAGATAGGCTGCACCTCAGCAGAATACAAATAAATTTGTTTCTACATTCGGTTTGCACTATCTTTGTGGCTTGAAATATTGTTCTTTGGATACAAAGGTATAAAAAAACAGGATTGCGCGATGAAGATACAAATTATTAATGGCCCGAATATTAATCTGTTGGGTAAGCGTGAACCTTCCATTTACGGAAGCGTTACATTTGAAGATTACTTGGCTGATCTTCGCAAAAGATACGTTGACGTGGAGATCGACTATTTTCAATCGAACATCGAGGGAGAAATGATAGACTGCATACAGCAGGTGGGATTTGATGTGGATGGTATAATCTTGAATGCAGGTGCGTATACACATACTTCCATAGCTTTGCAGGATGCTATTCGTTCTGTGACATCTCCGGTGATCGAGGTGCATATTTCCAATGTGCATAGTCGCGAGTCTTTCCGGCATGTATCGATGATTGCTTGTGCTTGCAAAGGAGTGATTTGTGGCTTTGGACTGAACTCATATAGGTTGGCGCTGGAGGCATTGTTAGAAAATAAATAAGGTAATAATATATAATAGGTAGAAAGACTATGTTATTGAAACAGACTAAGATTGTGGCTTCCATCTCGGATAGACGTTGTGATGTGGATTTTATAAAACAGTTGTTTGAAGCTGGGATGAATGTAGTGCGTATGAATACAGCGCATGCTAGCCGTGAAGGTTTTGAAGCTTTGATTGCCAATGTACGTGCTGTATCCAACCGTATTGCGATTTTGATGGATACAAAAGGTCCGGAAGTTCGTACGACGGCTAATGCAGAGCCGATTCCATATAAAATAGGAGAGAAAGTAAAGATTGTAGGTAATCCGGATTTGGAAACAACTCGTGAATGTATTGCTGTTTCATATCCGAACTTCGTACACGATTTGAATATCGGTGGTACGATTCTGATTGATGATGGCGATCTGGAACTGGAAGTTATTGATAAGACGGCTGGTTATTTGCTGTGTGAAGTTAAGAACGATGCTACTTTGGGAAGCCGTAAAAGCGTAAATGTCCCGGGTGTTCGCATCAATCTTCCTTCATTAACGGAAAAAGACCGTAACAATATTCTTTATGCTATCGAAAAGGATATTGATTTTATCGCTCACTCTTTCGTGCGCAACCGTCAGGATGTACTTGACATACGTGAAATTCTGGATGCACATAATAGTGATATTAAGATTATTGCTAAGATTGAGAATCAGGAAGGGGTGGATAATATCGATGAAATTCTGGAAGTAGCAGATGGCGTAATGGTTGCCCGTGGTGACTTGGGTATCGAAGTGCCTCAAGGAACGTATTCCGGGAATCCAGCGTGTATTGATTCGCAAGTGTATTCTGGCAAAGAAGCCGGTAATCGTTGCTACTCAAATGCTCCATACAATGATAAATAATCCTCGTCCTACTCGTGCGGAAGTGACTGATATTGCCAATGCAATCTACTATCGTACAGATGCTTTGATGTTGAGCGGAGAAACCGCTTATGGTAAGTATCCGGTAGAAGCGGTGAAAACAATGACTAAAGTTGCGGCTCAGGCAGAAAAAGATAAACTGGAAGAAAATGATATCCGTATTCCGTTAGATGAGAATAGTAATGATGTTACGGCGTTCCTTGCTAAACAAGCAGTAAAAGCTACTTCTAAGCTAAAAATACGTGCTATTATCACTGATAGTTATAGCGGACGCACTGCTCGTAACCTGGCTGCTTTCCGTGGAAAGTATCCGGTATTGGCTATTTGTTATAAAGAAAAGACAATGCGTCATTTGGCTCTTTCTTATGGTGTGGAAGCTATCTATATGCCGGAACTCGCAAACGGGCAGGAATACTATTTTGCAGCCCTGCGCCGCCTGTTGAAAGAAGGACGTTTGCAGCCAACGGATATGGTAGGCTATTTGAGCAGTGGTAAAGAAGGTACGCAAACTTCCTTCCTCGAAATAAATGTGGTGGAGGATGCGTTGAAGCATGCGGAAGATACCGTATTGCCTAATAATAACCGTTATCTGTAAAAAGAACAGGCTGTATGCAAGAGACTGAATCTATTGACGAATATATTTGCAGCATATTGATCCCGAGAGCGATTACTTGAAATCGCTCTATCGGGATACGCATGTAAAATCTCCTTCGTCCTCGTATGGCTTCCGGGCATTTGCAGGGACGGATGCTGAAGATGTTTGTAGAAATGATTCAGCCTCGTCAGATATTGGAAATCGGAACGTATAGCGGCTATTCTGCCCTTTGTTTGGCGGAAGGTCTGCCGGAAGGTGGACTGTTGCATACGTTTGAGATCAATGATGAACAAGAGGACTTTACCCGTCCATGGTTGGAGAAATCACCGTTTGCCGATAAAATTCGTTTTTATATAGGTGATGCTTTAGAACTTGTTCCGCATTTGGGCGTTACTTTTGATCTGGCTTTTATTGACGGTGATAAACGTAAATATATTGAGTATTACGAAATGACGTTGGCTCATCTTTCCGAAGGAGGATATATGATAGCTGACAATACGTTGTGGGATGGTCATGTGTTGGAACAACCCCGTAATACGGACGCCCAGACCATCGGCATTAAGGCTTTTAATGATCTTGTAGCCAAAGATGAACGGGTGGAGAAAGTAATATTACCCTTACGTGATGGGTTAACGATTATAAGAAAAAAGTAAAGGAGTAGATTTATGGAAACAACTAGACAGAATAAGATATCTCGCCTGTTGCAGAAAGAGCTAAGTGAGATATTCCTGTTGCAGACAAAGGCGATGCATGGGACGTTGGTATCGGTTAGCGCTGTGCGCATTAGTCCTGATATGAGTATTGCCCGTGTTTATCTCAGTGTTTTTCCTTCTGAGAAAGCAGAAGAAATGGTGAAGAATATCAATGACAATATGAAATCCATTCGTTATGAACTGGGTACTCGTGTTCGTTATCAGCTACGTATTATCCCTGAACTGAAGTTCTTTGTGGATGATTCGTTGGATTATATCGAGAAGATTGACTCATTGCTGAAATGAAATAATTCATTGCAGAGGTGAATTTCCCCTTCTATATAGCCCGGCGTTATCTTTTTTCGAAAAAGAAACATAATGCTATTAATATCATATCCGGCATTTCTGTGTGCGGAGTGGCCCTTGCTACATTGGCGTTGGTCTGTACACTCTCTGTTTTTAACGGCTTTCAGGATATGGTGGCCAGCTTTTTCACCGCTTTCGATCCGCAGTTGAAAATTGTGGTTCGTGAAGGGAAGGTTTTTGACGGGCAAGATGAACGGATTCGCGCTGTTTGTGCGCTTCCCGAAGTGGCTGTATCTACAGAAACGCTCGAAGAGAATGCAATGGTACAGTATAAAGACCGTCAGACTATGGCTGTTTTGAAGGGTGTAGAAGATAACTTTGAGGAACTGACCGAGATTGACAGTATACTTTATGGAGCCGGTGAGTTTCTCTTGCATGATTCGATTGTGAATTACGGGATTATGGGAGTGGAACTCGTGGCCACTTTAGGTACAGGATTGGAGTTTGTCGATCCGCTCCAGGTTTATCTTCCCAAACGGAATGCCAAAGTAAATATGGCAAATCCCGGTGCTTCCTTTAAACGTGACTATCTTTATTCTCCCGGAGTGGTGTTTGTCGTGAATCAACAGCAGTATGATGGTAAATATATTCTTACCTCTCTTGATTTTATCCGACAACTGCTGGATTATACCACGGAGGTTTCTGCGATAGAGCTGAAATTAAAATCCGGTGCAAACGTCTCATCTGTACAATCTAAGATCGAAAAGATGTTGGGAGATGATTTTGTTGTTCAGGACCGTTATCAGCAGCAGGCGGATGTGTTCCGTATTATGGAAATTGAGAAACTGATCTCCTATCTATTTTTGACTTTTATCCTTATGATTGCCTGTTTTAATGTGATCGGTTCTCTTTCTATGTTGATTCTGGATAAAAAAGACGATGTCATAACCTTGCGCAGTCTGGGAGCCAGTGATAAACTGATATCCCGTATCTTTTTATTTGAGGGACGGCTCATCTCTCTCTTTGGTGCTATCTCCGGTATTATTCTCGGATTAATTTTATGTTTTATCCAGCAGAAATTTGGCGTAATTTCGCTAGGTGGAGGCGGTGGTACTTTTATCGTGGACGCCTACCCTGTCAGTGTTCATGCGTGGGATGTTGTGCTTGTCTTCATAACCGTTCTGACTGTCGGATTCCTTTCTGTGTGGTATCCGGTACGCTATTTGAGTAAAAGACTTTTATAGTCGGATGCGGAACTTCTCTTGTGGAAACTTTCCTATATTTGAAAACTTTTAAAGCCTTATTATTTTATAATTGATGATATACTTGTATATTTGACTCGATTTTGTTAATTGAAAAGTAATCTGTACAATAATTCGTGAGAGTGAAAAGTGAAGACATAAGCAAAATTGCAGATGGCGATGAAATGGTTTTTACCCGTTTCATGGAGCATTATTCTACGCGCTTATATTATTATGCTTATGGCTTGTTGGGACAGAAAGAAATGGCCGAGGAAGTAGTGAGTGATGTCTTTTTCGAGGTCTGGAAGAACAGGAAGGGGTTGGTGCAGATTGAATATATGAATGCCTGGCTGCAAACAATCACCTATCGCAAATCAATCTCGTATTTAAGAAAAGAAACCGGGAAGAATGAACTTTCATTTGATGAAATTAGTGATTTCTCTTTTGAACCCGTGCAATCGCCCGATGAGGAAATTATAAGTAAGGAAGAGGTGGCAGAAATAAATAATGCTATTGAAAAACTCCCGCCCAAATGCAAGCATGTCTTTTTTCTGGCAAAGATAGAGGGACTACCTTATATTAAAATAGCAGAGATGCTTGAAGTCTCTGTACAGACGGTGAATTATCACATCGCTTACGCAATAGAAGCGCTATCTAAAAGCTTGAAGATAGCTTCTCCAAAAAAGAAATAATCCGAAGGGGCTCGGAAGATTCTCTATTTTTTCTTCCCTAAAAAAACTACACGCTATTCTAAGGCACGTTCTATTTTTTTAGAAAAAAACGAAAAAAAGTTCGTTTTTGACCTAAAGATTTCTTTTTAAGTTGCGACTATAATAATAGAACAACTTAAAAAAGAATATGAATTTGAAAGAATATAACCGTCTGACTGATTTATTTGGTAAACTGAATTCCCGGGAGAATACTGAGGATGAGTTTGCTGCTATGTCCGAAGGCGAGAAATTGAAATTCTTTTGGAAAGATTGCATGCCGGAAAAAATTGATGCATCTTCTATTATAGAGAAGACACAGCAAAAAATAAAACGTGATGCTATGAGACGCAGAAGAAATTACTTCTTGGTTGCTTCTGCTTCGATTGCCGCTTCTGTTCTGATTTGTATTTCAACTATATACTTCCTGAACCAGACCGGAGAGGAAAAGCAGAATTTTCAGGCAATGGTAGAGCAGATGGAGAACTCGGCAATCGATGAAGTGACTCTGATAACTTCCAAAGAACAATTGAATCTGGATGAAAATGCTTTTATTAAATATACGAAAGAAGGAAAGGTGGCTGTTAATTCACAAAAAGTGGAAGAAGAGAAAGAAGAGGGAGGAAAGGTTGCAGAGCTGGAAGAATACGACCAATTGTTGGTTCCGGCAGGAAAGCGTGCTAAGATAGAACTCTCTGATGGGACTTTGGTCACTGTGAATTCTCAGTCGAAAGTGATTTATCCACGTCGTTTTAAGGGAGAAACTCGTACAATATATGCCCAGGGAGAAGTTTTTTTGGAAGTAGCACACGATAAGAAACATCCGTTTATTGTAGAAGCCAACGGTTTTAATTTGCGTGTTTTGGGAACTAAGTTTAATATCTCAAATTATGAAGGTGAAGCTACGAACATTGTATTGGTAGAGGGCTCGGTAGAGGTGACTGATAAGAATGAGAAAAAAGCACAATTGGTTCCAAGTGATTTGCTAAATATTACCAACGGCAATATCGCTTATCAAAAGCAAGTGGATGTTACCGGATATATCAGTTGGGTGGATGGAATACTTATGCTGGAAGGAAATAATCTGTCTGAGATTACTAAAAAACTGAGTAAGTATTACGGTATATCCATTCAATGTAATCCCGAAGTGGGCAAAGAAAAAGTTTATGGAAAACTGGATATCAAAGACAATATAGACGAGGTGCTTAAATGTATTCAGCAAACGCTTCCATTTGTTATTGTAAAAGAAGGAAAAAGTATATACTTAAATAAATAACCGTTTTAATTAATCTAAAAAATGAAAATACTTATGAAGGACAAATCTACGTAGTAATGACAAAAAATCGGATAAATATGGCTGTATTTATCCGATCGTAATTCCTTAGTTAAATCAATAAATCCAAAATTGTTAACCTAAAAAGAAATTTTTATGGTAAAGAAAGCTATTTTCCCTAATCTAAAGAAGAAAGTTAATCTTTTTTTGATAATTAACGCCTTTTTTATGATTCCTTGCTGTGCTTTGGCTGAAACAGTTGCTAAATGGGACTCAGAAAAAGACTTGTTCACAGTACAATCAAATAATGTGACCGTAAAAGATGTATTAAATTACATTGAAAAAAACAGTAAGTATATTTTTATTTATTCGGAGGGCGTTCAGAAAACGTTGACGGATAAAGTCTCTATTTCGGTTGATAATAAGAAGATCGATGTTATTTTAAGTGAGTTGAGTAAGAAAACGGGATTGAAATATAAGATTGTCGGGAGACAGATCACGATTTCTAGGCCGGAAGTGGAATCCCCTCAGCAAGATACAAGAAAAGGTGTAAAGGCAACGGGTAACGTGAAAGATGATAAAGGTGAGCCATTGATTGGCGCCTCTGTTCTTGTGAAAGGAACTACTAACGGAACTATTACCGGGATAGACGGAGACTTTACACTGGCTAATGTCAAAAAGGGCGATATCCTTGAAATCTCATTTTTGGGTTATAAAACTACCACTGTTACTTTCCAAGGTAGTAAAGTTAGTGTTATTTTGCATGAAGATTCAGAAACTCTTAGTGAGGTAGTTGTTGTGGGATTTGGTGTGCAAAAAAAGGCATCTGTGGTAGGCTCTGTGGAATCTATCAAACCGGCAGAACTGAAAATACCGTCCAGTAGTTTGAGTAATGCTTTTGGTGGTCGTATTGCCGGTGTTATCACGATGCAGCAGAATGCTGAACCAGGTGCAGATGGGGCTAGCTTCTGGATTCGGGGTGCGGCTACCTTTAGTGGTACTACTAATCCGCTAATCTATATCGACGGTGTGGAATCGTCTACCGATGACATGAATGCTCTGCCGCCTGAGGCTATCGAAAACTTTTCTGTATTGAAGGATGCTTCAGCTACAGCATTGTATGGTGCCCGCGGTGCCAATGGGGTTATTCTGATTACTACCCGTTCGGGTAAGGATATGGAAAAGGCCAGAATTAATATCCGTATTGAGAATACATTCTCACAACCTACCCGTACACTGAAACTAGCGGACGCAGCTACTACGATGGAGACGAGAAACGCAGCGGTTTGGGCTAGGAACCCGGAAGCTACGGCTTTTTATACGCAGGAGAGAATAGACAATACTCGTAATCGAATTAATCCGTACTTGTATCCGGATGTGGACTGGGTGGATGTTCTGTTCAAGGATATGTCTATGAACCAAACAGCTAATATCAACGTAATGGGTGGTACAAGTAAAGTCGATTATTTCCTGAGTGCTACGTTGAATAATGATAATGGCCAATTGAAGCAGGATAAGAATAATTCATTTGACAATAATCTGCAAAATCTACGATATTCTATTCAGGGTAACATTGGCGCATGGCTGACTAAAACAACAAAAGCTACCATACGTCTTAATACACAGATTGAACAATATACCGGACCAACTACGAGCGTACCGGATCTTTATCAGTTTGCATTACGTGCACCGAGTATGTATTTCCTCCCTTACTATCCAAATACTATTAATGCCGATCATGTTCTTTTCGGTAATAGCTATGAAAATGCTTCTGAGGGTTCGGGATACCACATGAATCCGTATGCTGAGATGGTGAGAGGTAGACAGCATAGTGCAGCTTCTACTATCAACGCTAGTTTGGAATTGGAGCAGAAACTGGATTTTATCACAAAAGGATTAAGTTTTAAAGCATTGATTAACTTTAAAAACTATTCGTACACATACTACAGTCGTACGTTTAATCCGTACTATTACAGATTGGATAGTGCAGACCCATTGGAATCTGGAGGATATGATTTCCAATATACATCTATGAATCAAGGTAGTACAGCATTGACTTTAGCCTCAAATGGCAGTTCGGGAGATCGCTATATGAATATTCAGGCATTACTGAATTACCAGCGTACGTTTGCCAACAAACATGATGTGGGAGCTCTGTTCGTTTACTTACAACGTGATTACAACGTTAATAATCCCGGTGACTATTATGCTACACTGCCACAGCGCAACCAAGGTATTGCCGGTCGTGTGACGTATGCTTACGACGGGAAATATCTGGCTGAAGCTAATTTTGGCTACAATGGTTCCGAGACTTTTCAGAAAGGCAGTCGTTTTGGTTTCTTTCCTTCTTTTGCAGTAGGTTATATGATTTCAAATGAAGAATTTTTTAAGCCACTTAATGGCATTTTTACTAGTTTGAAATTGCGCGCTTCTTATGGCTTAGTGGGTAATTCCGATATTGGCAGTGGTCGTTTCCCCTATCTAACTAAGGTAAATCTGAATGGTGGTGGTAGTTATCAGTTTGGCAAGAACTGGGATAACTCGGCATCTGGAACTTCAATCAGTACATACGGTGCTGATAATGTGACGTGGGAAATTGGTGAGAAATATGATATTGGGGTAGATATGACTTTATTCAAAGATTTGAATTTCACTATTGACTACTTTCGGGAGAATCGTAAGAATATCTTTTTGCAGCGCCAGACCATTTCAGTTGAAACCGGTATCACTGGTACGGCTCCTTATGGAAATTTGGGTCGTGTGAAGAACGAAGGTCTGGATATGTCGTTTAATTATAATCATTCATTCAATAAAGACTTTTTTATTTCGGCGCGCGGTACATTTACGCTTGCCAAGAATGAGTATGTGGAAAGAGATGAACCTCCTTATGAATACAGTTATATGTCACAAGTGGGACAACCGTTGAACAATTATTATGGCTACATAGCCGAAGGTTTGTTTCAGAGTGAAGATGAAATAGCTGATAGTCCAACGCAAGAGTTAGGGACTTATAAGACTCAGGTAGGTGATATCAAATACAAAGATTTAAATGGTGACGGTAAGATTGATGGTACCGACAAGACTTACATCGGTAATCCCAGTGTGCCACAGATTATTTACGGTTTTGGTGCTAGTATGCAATATAAGGGTTGGGATGCTTCGTTCTTCTTTCAGGGTGTTGCCAAACGGGATATTATGTTACAAGGTATCCATTCGTTCACTGGAAATACACACAACCTGATGCAATGGGTTGTTGATAATTACTGGAGAGAAGATGGTGCGAATCCAAGTGCTGAGTATCCTCGTCTGACCAACGGCTCGAACCCAAATACAACCGAGCCCTCTACTTATTGGCTTAAAGATGGATCATATATACGTTTGAAGAATGTGGAACTAGGTTATACATGGAAGTTTCTGCGTGCTTATGTTGCAGGTGCAAACTTGCTGACGTTTTCGAAGTTCAAGATTTGGGATCCGGAGCTGAATACCCAGAATGGACAGGCATATCCTACACAACGTACTGTAAGTGTTGGTTTGCAAATGACTTTTTAAACAATAATTATTATAATGACTTTAAATATTACGACGATTATGAGAATTAAAAATATATTCATGGCAACTTTGCTGGGCGTGATGCTGCATTCGTGCGAGTTTCTGGATGTGGTTCCCGATGATACTTCGACTCTAGACGATGCTTTTAAGACAGAAACTAATGCCGGCAACTTTATCTATGGTTGTTACAGCGTAATGCCTGCTTTCCTTGATTTTCGTAACAACGAAGCGTGGGCAACTACTCCCGAAATGATCGGTTCTCCGCATTGGACTTCAGAATGGTTCTATTATCTGATAGTGCAACGATGTAACTATAGTCCTGCGTATGGTGGTAGTGCTTTATGGAAGAATATGTATGATGGAATTCGTAACTGCTGGATTTTTCTCAATAACATAGATAAAACTGTGCCTGTGAAATGGACGCAAGAAGAATTTGAAAAAAATAAAAAACAATGGATTGGTGAAGCATATTTCCTAATAGGGTATTATCACCTTTGCCTAATGCAGGCATATGGGCCAGTGGTGATATCAGACCAATTATTGGATTCGGATGCCCCAGCGGAAGAAATGATGCAGACTCGCCGTCCTTATGATGAATGCGTAGAAAGAGTTGCGGCTTTTTTTGATAAGGCGTTGGAATACCTGCCGGATTCATATAATGATTCTAACTTGGGACGGGCTACTAGTATAACTGCAGAAGCATTGAAAGCACGCTTGTTCCTCTATGCGGCAAGTCCCTTGTATAATGGTAATACTGATTATGCAGATTTTAAGAATAAAGCAGAGTTTGGTGGCGAGCAATTGATTTCTACCACCTACGACAAGGAAAAATGGAAAAAGGCTCTCGATCAGTATGAAAAGGCTATAACGAAAGCGGAATCTAAAAATTTTAGATTATATGAATATACCGGTAATACTAGTGGATTAACTGATTTTGATAAAGCTGTAGCCAATAGTCGCTATAAGATTGCTGCCGGTTGGGACTCTCCCGAATTAATCTGGCCGTATACTGGAAGAAAAGAAACCTTGGGTTATAGTAACGGCTTCAATTATCATGCCATCCTTCATGGTATTTCTAATGAAACTGTTCCTATTGGTGGACTGGGTACCACTTTGTGGACTGCTAGGCTTTATTTGACCAAGAATGGCAAAGAGATAGACAAAGACCCGAACTATGATTATACCAACTGCATGCAGGTGGATAACGACGAGGTGCTAAAACTTAACAAAAACCGTGAGCCGCGTTTCTATGCCGACTTGGGATATGACCGTGGACCATATGAAATCAGTAACGCGAATGGTCTTGATACTATTACTATCAAGATGAGGTTTCAGGGAAAAACAGGTAGTAGTTATTACAATCCCGAAGAAGCGCATGGTGCAAAAGATAATGCAAGCGACCAACTTTATGGGGGATATGCTATCAAGAAATTAGTAAATCCGAAAACTACAATTCAGGATGGTAACAATAATGTAGCAGCTTATCCGTTCCCTATTGTCCGTTTGGCTGAGTTGTATTTAGGATATGCTGAGGCATATGTTAATTACTATGGAAAACTGGATGGAAAGGGAGCGGAGTACTTTAATCTTATTCGCAAACGTGCCGGATTGGGTGGCATAGAGGAAACCCATCCGAATGCAACACCGGAAGAGTTAATAGAAGCAGTGCGTCGTGAGAAAACAGTAGAGTTCATGTTTGAAGGGCAAATGTTTTGGGATTACCGTCGTTGGAAGATTGCTAAAGAGGCATGGAGCGGAATGGAAGGTGGTATGCCTGCCTTGAATGTTTACGGTACAACAGCTGAAGAATTTAATAAGGAAGTTAAGGCAGACATGATGCCATTCGTATTTAAAGAAGAAGGCTACCTCTATCCGATTCAGCAGGAATATTTGAACAAGAATCCGAAATTGGTACAGAATCCTAATTGGTAATTGAGTTGCCATAAACAGACATATACATATCACACTTTCCCTTAATTCCCTTATATAGGGGAAGTGTGATTTACTATACAAAACACAAAAAACTGATATATAAATGATAAAAAATTATTTCCTGCTAGGAAGCTTATTATGTAGTATGGGTGCCTTTTCTCAGTCTACCGTATGGAAACATACCGGATGGGAAGCTCGCATTTCAGACAAGGGCTATCTGGAACAGATTATCTTTAAGGATAAGAAAGGTAATGACACCATTCCTTTCTTTCGTTCTGGGCAAGGTAACTGTGGTCCTTCTTTTTATGCTGAAATCAGTGGCAAAGAAACTACCGCAGCTTGGATACCTGACGGATATCTTTCTTATCGGAGCACGATAGACCAGGTGGAGTGCCGTCTAACGTATCAGTCATGGAAAGGGCAGCCGGCTTTGAAAGTTACTCTTGAAAACAAAGGGAATGTACCTTTTCAACCGACAAAGGCGGGACTGAAATTGGGAATCGATACTTATATGGATAAGTATCCGGACTGGTTTGGAAAATATTTCCCAACGCTGATGCGCAATGAAAAGACGCACTTCTACGGTTATCTGCAAACTCCTGCAGGACACGCTTTGGGAATTGTATCGCCACAGCCTGTAGCTTCATGGAGTGTGGCTTACAATCTGGGTTATCAAGATCCACCTCCACATTGGTTTATGGGGCACCGGATAGAGTCATTAAATCTGGATTTGATGAATGCATTACCTTTGCCCGAACGCAATCCACAAGATTTGTGGATGCTGAAACAAGGGGAGATCAAGAGCTGGACTATTGTGCTCATGGATATAAATCCGTTGGGGGAATTTGAACACGTTATACATAAGGCGACTGGCATACCGATGATCTCTATTGATCGGACGACTTATGTTCCGGGAGAAACCGCATCTTTTGAAGTTCTGTCTGGTTCTAAAGATATCAAAGTGTTGGATGATAAAGGGCAGGAGTTGAAGGTCAATATCCGGACACAGGGAGAGGGAGTAAAGCAAGTGTCGTGTGTACTGCCGGATGTCGGGTTGTATACAGTACGTGTCAGGGACAATGGAAAAGAAACAGAAGGTATTCTTTCAGTACATCATGACTGGAAATGGACTATGGAACAGGCACGTCGGAATGCTTTGAAATATCACCAGAAAGCTACTTCACACATAGAAAGTTGGTATGGCTTCCATTCTTCTTTTATTGCTGCACAATATTTTCCGGATGAACAACTGGATAAAGCTTTACGTGATCGCTTTGATTATTTATTCGGCTTGTTACATGATCAACAAAAGATGGAGCCTAAGTACCACGCTTCACGCATACAGAATACTTCGGGGGCAATAGGTTTGTTAGTAGACAAATATCAAGCTTATGGTGATATAGCCGACTTACAGAAGGCTTCTCGTTTGGCAGACTGGTTGATGAACAATTGGCAACGTGAAGATGGTGCCTATGTCAATCATCATATTATTTATACCAGCGTTATCTATGTAGCGAAAAGTATGCTGGAACTTACTTTGGTCGAACGTGAGTTAGGCAAGAAGAATACTGTATGGGCAGAGGCGGCGGAGCGCCATTATCAATCTGCCAAACGTGCTATCGACCAGTTGGTTGCTTCACAAGGTGACTTTGAAACAGAAGGAGAACTTACTTTTGAGGATGGAATGATTTCCTGTTCTGCACTTCAGATTGGAATGCTGGGATTGATGCAGAAAGACGAAAAGGTGCGTAAACATTATACAGACGCTATGTTACAAATTCTGGAGAGTCATGATTGTCTTACCCAACTGCGAGTCCCCGATGCCCGCCGGAGGGGTGGAACCATGCGTTATTGGGAAGCACAATATGACGTGCAGATGTTGCCGAACATGTTCAACTCTCCTCACGGTTGGAGCGGCTGGCGTGGTTACGCTACCTATTATGCTTATCTGCTGACAGGTGAAGAACGCTGGTTGAAAGAAACTTATAATGCGATGGGAGCTTTTTCTCATCTGATTGATTATCGTACAGGAAATCTTCGCTGGGCATTTGTTGTAGATCCGTATCTGAAAGTAAAACAGGCTTGCAGTGCTGATACACATGTGACACAAGATTCATTGAGTTTTGGAAATCCACATCCTGAACTCTATGATACACGCGAATTTATTATAGGTGAACAATATGTGAATATGGTTAGTGATTGGCAGACAATTAATACACAGGATAACGATGTGCACGAAGTATTCAAGTGTATTGCTGAATCTATGCTTACTAACGCCTTTATTGTAGAACGTCCGGACGGCTCGGTTGTCGGATACAACTGTATTATTGAAAAGCAAGGAAATAAACTGAAGGTCAAAGCAAATGAGAAGCAAATAACTAATCTTCATTGTAACTTGAAGCATCCATTCACAGTCGTGTTTGATAAAGTAGATAAGGTGCTGGAGGCAAATTATTTGGGTTGGGCATTTGGAACGGATATCTATCAATAGAATAAAAGGATATATTTTATGAATTTCAAATTCCATATGGCGGTAGGGGAATTGCTCTGCTCATCTCAAGAGAGTTCGTACATAGTTTGATCGGCAGAATGGCTGAATTATGGTGGATAATAAATAAAGGCGTAGAAAGAGAACCAGTTCTCACTCTACGCCTTTGTTATTAGATAAATTATGAATTTACTTCACTTCCCAAGTATCATTAGTCATCAACAGCTCTTGGAAATTGTGGTATTTCTTTTTGCCTTTGACTTCTTCAATCTGTTCTGCTACAGCGTCATTGTAGGTAGGTGCCTCTACATCGCGGATAACACCGAGTGCAATCGGGAAGTCGGGACCTTCCATCAGGGCAAGCTTCAGTTGCAGGGTGTTGTCCATGCAGTGGGCATCGTGGATGAGGATATCCTTCTCTGTAATGCCGTTCTCACCGAGTTTCACGACTTTCAGTCCGAAACCTTCCTGCATTAATCCGAATTCTTTGTTTTCACCGAACAACATCGGTTTGCCGTGTTCCAGATAGATCGCATTCTTTGCACGTCCTTCTTTGGTTGCAACGCTGGCATGAGTTCCGTCGTTGAAAATAACACAGTTTTGCAGAACTTCGACAACCGAAGCACCTTTATGAGTGGCTGCTGCTTTCAATACTTCTACGGAAGCGGCACCGTCTACAGCGATACAGCGTGCAAAGAAACGTCCACGTGCGCCGAAAGCAAGTTCTGCCGGATGGAATGGGTCTTCTACTGTTCCGTAAGGAGATGATTTACTGACAAATCCACGTTCGGAAGTCGGTGAATATTGTCCTTTGGTCAAACCGTAAATGCGGTTGTTCAGCAGAATCATATTCAAGTCAATGTTACGGCGGACAGCGTGGATGAAGTGGTTACCACCGATTGCCAGGCCATCACCGTCACCGGAAATCTGCCAGATAGTCAAATTGGGATTAGCTACTTTGGCTCCTGTTGCAATAGCAGCTGCACGTCCGTGTATAGTGTGGAAGCCATACGTATTTACATAGTAAGGTAGACGGGAAGAACAACCGATACCCGAAATTACGGCAATATCATGCGGAGCTGTTCCCAATTCGGCCATAGCCTTATGCAGTGAATTCAGGAAAGCGTGGTCACCGCATCCCGGACACCAGCGGGGCTGGCCTGATTTATAATCTTGTACGGTATATACTTTATCGCTCATCTCTTATTCCTCCAATAATTTAGTAAATGCATCTATCAATTCTCTCGTAACGAAAGGCTGTCCTTTCACTTGGTTGAACTGGCTGATGTTCAGTCCGGGCACTTTCATGCGCAGGTAACCTGCAAATTGTCCCAAGTTCTGTTCAGCTACCACGATCTTTTTATATTTACGTAATACGTCAGCCGTGTTCTTCGGTAGCGGGTTGATGTATTGGAAGTGGGCGAAAGCCACTTTCTTTCCATGTTCGCGCATATAGTCCATAGCCAGACGGAGATGGCCGTAAGTACCACCCCAGCCTACAATCAGCAAATCTGCATCTTTGTCGCCCAATACTTCGAGCTCGGGGATGTAGTCTGCAATTTTGTCCACTTTGGCTTGACGAAGGTGAACCATTTTATTGTGATTTTCCGGTTCGGTAGAGATTGCACCTGTTTCGTTACTCTTTTCAAGACCACCGATACGATGCATGAAGCCCTCTGTTCCCGGGAGTAGCCCAATAGCGTACACCAGTTTCTTCGTTACGTTGGTACGGAGTCCAGTTGCCTGCCATGTCCGGAGTTACATACGGTGGATTGATAGCAGGATATTCATCCAAGTTAGGAAGTTTCCAGGCTGCAGAGCCGTTGGCTACAAAAGCATCAGTCAACAGTACAACCGGAGTCATGTGTTCCAAAGCGATTTTAGCTGCCATATATGCAGCATCAAAACAGTTGGTCGGTGATGTTGCAGCAATGACGGGCATCGGGCTTTCACCGTTACGTCCGTAGAGAGCTTGCAGTAAGTCGGTCTGTTCTGATTTCGTAGGAAGACCGGTAGACGGTCCGCCACGCTGTACGTTGACGATCACTAGTGGAAGTTCGCCGATAACGGCAAGGTTCATTGCCTCACTTTTCAGGCAGACGCCCGGGCCGGAAGTCGTAGTTACTGCCAGGGCACCGGCAAAAGCTGCACCGACAGCAGATGCACAACCTGCGATTTCGTCTTCGCACTGTACGGTTTTTACGCCCAGTGATTTATGTTTGGCTAATTCGTGCAGAATGTCAGTGGCCGGAGTGATAGGATAAGAACCCAAGTAGAGTTCCAGACCAGCTTTCTCGGCTGCAGCTATCAAGCCGTATGACGTTGCCTTATTACCATTAATATCTGTATAAAGTCCTTTGGATTTTGGAGCTTTGCTTTCGATCTTATAAGTAGAGACAGAAGCGTGAGTGTTGGCTCCGTAGTTGAAACCGTCGTTCAATACCTTGATGTTGGCTTCTGCAATTTCGGGCTTTTTGGCGAATTTCTCGCGCAGCATTTTCTCGGCTGCTGCCAGGTTACGGTTGAACAACCAACAAACTAACCCCAGCGCGAACATATTTTTACAACGGAGAACGGATTTGTTGTCCAGTCCTGAATCCTTCAGGCTTTCTTTACACATGGAAGAAATAGGCACTTCAAGTACTTCTTGCTTAACACCCAATTCTTCGAAAGGATTGTCAGTCTTGAATTGTGCCTTTTCTAAATCTCTGGCTTCGAATGAGTCGGAGTCGGTGATGATAAGTCCTTGCGGTTTACAGAATTTGATTTGTGTTTTTAGTGCGGAAGGATTCATTGCTACCAATACGTGACAACGGTCTCCGGGAGTGTAAACTTGCCCGGCGCCGATGTGTACTTGAAAACCGGAAACCCCGGTTAACGAACCTTGCGGAGCGCGGATGTCTGCCGGGTAATCGGGGAATGTACAGATGTCATTTCCTACCGTAGCCGACATGTTCGAGAAGATGTTGCCGGCCAGCTGCATGCCATCGCCGGAGTCGCCGGAGAAACGTACTACGACTTCCTCCAATTCTTTAACCATCATTTCGTCTGCCATAATTTTTATTACTATATTTAATTTAAAAACTATTTTTACTTTCAATTTGTGAGCGCAAAGGTCGGAAAGTTAATCGAATTATCAAAATAAATCAGTCTTTATTGTCCTATTGACGCTGAATATTTGAAGTGTCTGGAAGGAACCTTTATTTTTATTCTTGTTAAATCAACAGAAACCGTTATCTTTGCAAGCAAATTTATAACGGCCTTGTAGTTCAACGGATAGAATAGAAGTTTCCTAAACTTTAGATAGGGGTTCGATTCCCCTCGAGGCTACTACAAAGAGGAATCTATAGGAAGTTGTGTTGTAGGCTTTCATGCTGTATCAAGTTTTAAGTTTTACAATAGCTTCTTTCAAGATTAACGTCTTATAGCTTATATTTGTTTTAATAATCAATAGAAAAAGCCTCTTCCGAACATCCGGAAGAGGCTTTTTCTTTTCTGGACTTTATTATTCTTCCGTAGCTGCCGGTACTACAACTTTTTTGTTCTTCATCATGATATATGCGATAGGAGATGCAATGAACAGAGAAGATAATGTACCGATTACAACACCGAGAATCATTGCAAATGCGAAGCTGCGAATAGAATCACCACCAAGGATGAAGATACACAGCAGCACGATTAATGTACTCAATGAAGTATTTATAGTACGTGCAAGGGTCGTATTCAACGAGTCATTGAACAACTGCTTTCTGTCACGTTTCGGGTACAGGCCGAAGAATCACGTACACGGTCGAAGATTACCACTTTATCATTGATAGAGTAACCGATAGCCGTAAGGATAGCACCGATAAATGTCTGGTCAATTTCCAAGAGAGAACGGCAGGAACCCCAACACAGTGAGTAAGCACCAAGAATCATAATGGTGTCACAACTCAAGGCCACAATAGAGCCGATACTGTAAGCAATGTTGCGGAAACGGATCAAGATGTAGAGACCGATGGCGATAAGAGCGAGAACTACAGACCACATGGCCGAAGTCTTGATATCATCTGCGATACTCGGACCTACTTTCTGTGAGCTGACGATACTGCCACCTGTGTGATTTTCACGGTCGATGAATGTCTCCAGTGTGATGTTCTGCGTCAATACCGGTTTCAGCGTTTCATACAGATATGCTTCGATTTCTGAATCGACATTGTTACCTTCTTCTTCGATACGGTAGTTTGTACTGATACGTACAGTCTTCTTATCGGTACCGATAGCAATTACACTTACGTTAGCATCACCGAACTTGCTGGCAATTAACTCACGTACTTGTTCCGGTTCTACGGCGTTTTCAAACTGTACCTTGAAGTTGCGTCCACCGGTGAAGTCGATACTCTGGCTCAAGCCACGGATTGCAAATGAGCTGATACAAACGATAATTACTGCACTGACGATAATAAGGGACTTCTTGTTCGTACCCATAAAATCGAAACGTGTATTGGTCATCAGGTTCTTTGAAATCTTAGTTGTAAATGTCAGCCCCAGCCATTTATCTTTACTCATGAAGTATTCATATACCAGACGTGTCATGAACACAGCGGTAAAGAATGAAATCAAGATACCGATAATCAAGGTCGTGGCAAAACCACGGATAGGACCTGTACCGAAGTTGAATAGGATAACACCCGTGATGATAGACGTTAAGTTTGAGTCGAAGATAGCGGAGAATGCATTAGAATAACCGTCTGCGAGGGCTTTTTTCACACCCTTACCTGCGCGTAACTCTTCTTTTGTACGTTCATAGATCAACACGTTCGCATCCACAGCCATACCCAGGGCTAACACCATACCGGCAATACCGGACATTGTCAGGGCCGCCTGGAAGGATGAAAGGATACCCATTGTAAAGAACATGTTCAGTACCAATGCGCCGTTGGCAACCATACCCGGAATGAAACCGTACATGGAGCACATATAAATCATCAATAGTATCAATGCTACGATGAATGAGAATATACCCGCATTGATAGAAGCCTGTCCCAAAGACGGACCTACGATATCTTCCTGAACGATACGTGCGGGAGCCGGCATCTTACCTGATTTCAATACGTTAGCTAAGTCCTTTGCCTGCTCCGGAGTGAAGTGACCTGTAATCTGTGAACGTCCGCCTGTGATCTCAGTGTTTACGTTCGGTGCAGAATATACATAGTTATCAAGAACGATAGCGATAGCACGACCGATATTCTGTTTGGTCAGTTGAGCCCAACGGCGTGCACCGTCAGAATTCATAGACATGCTGACAGCCGGTTTGCTGTACTGGTCGAATTCGTCTTTGGCATCTGTTACTACGTCACCTTCCAACGGAGCTTTGCCGTTGCGTTCGGTAGATTTGATTGCATACAATTCGAAAGTCTGACCTTTTTTGTCAAATTCGGAAGGAGAAACACCCCATTTCAGACGGAGGTCTTTTGGAAGTTCTGCTTTGATTTCCGGCATAGCCAGATATTTGTTAATGTCTGCAGTGTCCTTGTAGTTTGCATATCCGATAACCGGGCCCTGCCCACTAGAGTTTAATTGCAGTATAGACAGCAAAGGATACTGTTTCTTGATCTCTTCCATGTTCGCAGCAGTTGCATCATCTTGTTTGGCGTCTCCTTTCAGAGCGGCAGCAAGGCTGTCGGCAGCACTTACGGCTTTCTTAGTCGGAGTTGCTTCGGTAAGAACAGCAGCTTTTGTAGTGTCTGTTGTAACAGAATCAGTAGTTGTTTCCTGAGTTAACACTGCACGCAATTTAGCGTCTGCTGACTGCATAGCCGGAAGAATTTCTTTGGCGGTATATGTTTCCCAGAATTCCAGGTTAGCCGAACCTTGAAGAAGTTTTCTCACACGTTCCGGTTCTTTGATACCCGGCAATTCTACCATGATACGTCCCATTTTGTCTTCCAGGCTCTGGATGTTCGGTTGAACCACACCAAAGCGGTCGATACGGGTACGAAGTACGTTGAATGAGTTCTCAACAGCCGCTTTTACTTCTTCTCTCAATACTTTTTCAACTTCCGCATCCGTTGATTTCTGGCTAACTTTGTCTTTCAACTGTTGTGTAGCGAATAGTTCGGAAAGTTTCGCGTCCGGAGCAATTCTGTGGTATTCCTTGACAAACAGGGTAATTACATCATCCTGACTGTTGATAGCCTGTTTTGCTGCTGTTGCCAATGCGTTATTGAAAGCTTCGTCCGGCTTGTTGTCAGCCAGTGCTTTAATAACATCAGGTACAGAAACTTCAAGGATAACATTCATACCACCTTTCAGGTCCAAACCTAAACTAATCTCCATTTCACGACATTGTTTCAGCGTCCAGTTACCCAGCCAGACCTTCTCATTGGAGAGAGAGTCAAGGTAGTCTTGTTCTACTTTCATGTCGCCGTTCGCAATTTCTTTCGCCTTGTTGTTATAATGGCGTGTTACGAAGGAGAAGGAGAGGTAGAACACGCATACCAGCGTGAGTAATACCGCAAAAACCTTTACAAATCCTTTGTTTTGCATTTTACTTTTAATTTATGATGATTACTTTTTTAATTTAATTTTCAGTTAAATTCTGTCGTACACAAGTTCTTTTTGCCGCATACAAGGCTGCAAATATAGTTTTTTTTCACATTCATGTGTAATAAGCCCTCAAATATTTGATGTTTAAGGGCTTTTTTACCGATTTATTTCATTCCTCTGTTTTTCAGCAGTGGCTCCATGCTCGGTTCTGTGCCACGGAAATTTTTGTAGAGAGTCATCGGGTCTTCGCTGTCACCCTTCTCCAACACGTTCCGACGGAACAATTCGGCGGTGTTTTTGTCGAAGATTCCATGCTCTTTGAAAGCTTCAAAGGCGTCGTTATCCAGTACGTTAGCCCACAGGTAACTGTAATAGCCGGCTGCATATCCGCCGATGATGTGATTGAAGTAAGTCACACGGTAACGTGGGGCAATTTCAGAGATAAGATTGAGCTTGTCCATAGCTTCTTTTTCGTACGAAACAGCATCTAAATTCTTTACATCTTTCAGCATGTGCAGGTTCATGTCAAGGATAGCGGCAGCCAGCAGTTCGGTAGTCATGAATCCCTGGTTGAATGTTTTCTGCTGAAGTATTTTTTCGATGATTTCATCGGGGATTACTTTACCGGTAGCATAATGCTTGGCATACATTTTCAACACTTCCGGTTCGGTTGCCCAGTGTTCGTTGATTTGAGAGGGAAGTTCTACAAAATCACGTACAACATTGGTGCCGGAAGTTCCTTTGTATTTGCATTGGGTGAGCAAGCCGTGCAGTGCATGTCCGAACTCGTGAAACAGTGTTTCCACTTCATCCATTGTGAGTAGAGAAGGGGTGTCACCTATCGGTTTGGTAAAGCTGCAAACATTGCATACTAGCGGACGGATTGGCCCACTTTGTTCGCGGTAGTTGCTCATCCATGCTCCGCCGCTTTTTCCAGGACGTGGAAAGTAGTCTACATAGAAGATACCGAGCTGGGAACCATCGGCGTCTTTTACTTCAAACACTTCTACATCAGGGTGATAAGTAGGGATATCTTCTAGCTTGCTTAGGGTGATACCATATAGTTTATTAGCTACGGCAAAAGCACCTTCGCGGACATTTTCCAATTTGAAGTAAGGTTTCGTGTCTTCTTCGGACAGGTTGTATTTCTCTTTTCTGAGTTTTTCGGTGTAGTACCACCAGTCCCATGCTTCCAGTTTTTCACCTTTGCCTTCCTTGTCCATAAGTTGCTGAAGTTCTGCGGCCTCCGATTTCGCTTTTGGCAGGGCGTAGCTCCATAGATTATTCAGGAGGTCCATTACGTTATTAGCATTTTTAGCCATGGTTTCGTCTAACACGAAGTTGGCATAGCAATCGAAGCCCAATAAGTTCGCCTTTTCCAGACGGAGGGAAATGATTTTGCTGATTACTTCTTTATTGTCGTTCTTATCGTTATTATTTCCACGGTTGATATATGCTTTATACATCTTCTCACGGAGTGGGCGGTTTTCTGAATACTGCAGGAAGGGCAGGCGGCTGGCGTTATGTAGAGTAAACAACCATTTTCCCGGTTGTCCGGCAGCTTTAGCCTCTTCGGCGGCACTTTGGCAGAACCATTCCGGCAGGCCGGCAAGGTCTTCCTGCTTGTCAACGAAAAGTTGGAAAGCATTATTCTCGTTCAATACATTGTTGCTGAAGGTGATACCGAGTGTAGAAAGTTCCTTGTTGATTTCACGGAGACGGGCTTGTTGTTTTGTGTCGAGGTTGGCTCCGGAGCGGACAAAGCTTTTATAGGTCTTGTCTAGCAGTCGTTGTTGTTCTATTGTCAGGTTCAATGAGTCTTTTTGTTGATAGACATCGTTTATCCGTTTGAAAAGTGTCTGGTTCAAGGAAATATTATCTTCGTGTTCCGAAAGAACCGGAGCCAGTTTGATAGACAACTCGGTCAGCGAATCGGTCGTTTCTGCGTCTGTCATATTGAAAAAGATAGCACTGACACGGTCTAAAATGGGAGCACTGTTGTCCAGCGCTACGATTGTATTTTCAAATGTTGGAACTTCCGGGCTCTCGATGATAGCCTCGATGTTCTGATTTTGTTCTTCGATACCTTTCAGGAAGGCGGGTTCGTAATGTTCCAGTTTAATCTTATCGAAAGAAGGAACACCATACTCTGTTTGAAACTCTGTAAAGAAAGGATTACTTTCTGTTTTTGTAGTACAGGAGTACATCATGCAACTTGCAGCTAAAATGGTTAGTGTTTTTTTTATCATCATAAGTGTTTTATATTAGAGTTTACAGTTCTTATCGCTTGCTGATATGGCACCAGATAGGGTAGTGGTCCGAAGCCTTTATAGATCGGTCTACGGTGCAGTTATAAGCTTTCAGGTTAGGGCTTATCAGGATATTGTCGATACGGAAATAGAATTTGTTCTGATTATACGAGATTCCTAATCCTTTGCCGGATTGGGTAAATGCGTCGTCCAATTTTTGAGTCAGGATACGGTGAGTATACGAGATAGAGCCGTCGTTGAAATCACCACACGCTATAATAGTCGGATATTTGCTTTCTGTAATGGCTTTGTTTACGGAGTCTGCCTGCGAAGCGCGGATGGCTGACGCTTCCGCTAATTTTTTGACCAGTTGCCGAAGTCCGGTTTTGACCTTCTTGGCGTTCGGGTCCTTAATCATATCCTCATACATTCCCCGGTCTTCCTTGGTAAGTTTGTTGGACTCCAAATGGTTGTTAATCAGAGTGACTGTGTCATTATTCACTGCCAGCACATATTTGACGGAACCATTGTATGTACTTTCATAATCAATGGGAGATACTGAAAGTATGGGATATTTAGAAAAACAGGCAAGCTGTACGTCGCTTCTGTTTTGTCGGCGAACGGAATAATAGGGATATGCTTTCAATGCTTTTTTGATGTCTGCTTCTGTCAGATATTTCTTATTCTGCGCTGCATTATATTCTTGCAAACAGATAATATCTGCTTTGCTGTTAACCAGGTATGATAAGATTGGATTCTTTCCGTCTTTCTTTTCCAAATTGCTGAAATTCATTACATTATAAGAAAGAATTTTTATACTTCCTTCCGGGATTGTCTTGGTAGTGGAATTGAAAGGAATATAGGTCCTTATCTGCGGAAAGCAAACCAAAAAACCGATTAGCGGTACTAAAGCATACCGGTAATTGATGAATACCCAGAAAATGATAAAAGCGATATTGATTACCAAAAATAGTGGAAATGCAAGCCCCAGTCCGGAGGAAAGCGGATTCAATTTCGGATTAAGATAAGGACTGTAAGCGCTCAATATCAGCGTTCCTACGAAGAAAGCGTTGATAGCTAATATCAGATATGCGACAATTTTGCCAATATGTTCCATCTTATTATCTTTTGCTTGCATCGAACAAGCTTTTCTTTTCCTCTGTAGTAAGGCTTTCGTATCCCGATTTCTTTAATTTGTCGAGAATGCGGTCTATCTCGTCGGATTGGGCTTTTTTCCGTGCGTTGTAATCATAATCTTTTTCACGACTGGTCGTGCCTCCTCCGTAATGTACTTTCATTTTGGGTTTGTGTTTCCATGTCTTTTTCTGGAATAGAGAGATAAAAGCGTCCAGAAGCCAGTTGATCCATGCGGTCAGATCCGCCCCTTTGCTTAGGCTGGCGGCAAACCAAAGTCCGGCAAGAGCACCGCCCAAGTGAGCGATATGTCCTCCGGCATTGCTTGACGTGATAGATAATACGTCAATTCCTATAACAACGAGTGCCAGATATTTGAGACGGATTGCGCCGAAAAGAAAGAGTTGTACCCGGTAATTGGGCTCACGGTAAGCAGTGGCAGCCACAATCGCCAAGACGGAAGCCGAAGCTCCTACTAGTGTAGAAACTGCTACTTCCTGATTGAACAAAGGAAATACATTGTAAGCAACCATATATAATAAACCTCCGAGGATACCTCCCAATATGTACAAACCTCTTAAATGCTTTGCTGAAAAAAAGTGTAGAAACAAGCTTCCGAACCAATACAACCAGAGCATATTGAATAGGATATGCAGAAGACCGGCGTGCATGAACATATAAGTGATAATCGACCACGGTTGATGAAAGAACCGAATAAAGGAAGCCGGTAAAGCGAATATGCCGAATATATCGGGTATACTGTGCTGAAATAGTTGCAAGAAAACATTGATTAACGTGCCAATGATAAAAATGCTTACGTTAATGTAAATCAGCTGGATAAATATATTCCCTCTTCTGAATGTCTCTTTTAAATCAGTTATAATATGTCCCATTGTTTTTACTTTTTTTTCTCCAATACAAAATCAGAATAAGCCCGAATAGCATTCCACCCAAGTGAGCAAAATGAGCTACATTATCTCCGGCACTGTTGGCTAGTCCTGCCCATAACTCAATCGCAGCATATCCGATAACGAAGAATTTAGCCTTGATAGGGAAAGGCAGCGGGAAGATAAACAGTTGGTTGTTGGGATACAACATTCCGAATGCCAGCAAAATGGCGTAAACGGCTCCTGAAGCACCTACGGTAGTCATCATGTTGAGATACTGGTCCATAGAAATGATGCCGTAACCTATTAAGTTCACTTCCGTGTGTTGGCTCAGTTCCGTTATGTACTGAATATATTGAACCCCTTCCTGAATGAGTCCTGCACCGATACCGCAAAGGATATAGTAAAACAGGAAACGTTTGGGACCCCAGGTTTGTTCGAGAATCGGTCCGAACATGAAAACGGCAAACATATTAAAAAATATATGGCTGAACCCGCCATGCATAAACATGTACGTGATGAGCTGTGCCGGATTGAAATCACTTGCGAGGAAAAAATGTAATCCTAGATAATTAGCTAAATCTATACCGTAACGTTGGGCTACAAGCGTTCCGAAAAATACTAATACATTGATAATTATCAGGTTTTTAGTTACAGTTGGCATCATTTTAAATTCTGAATATTTAGATACTAGATGCAAAACAGTACGAATAAATTCTGTTTTAAAGCATGAAAAAGACTTCCTATTAGCTCTTTTTCAATAAATTGCTGCGTTTTTTTTATGTTTTTATTTGATATGTTGTTTTGTTCGGCTATATTTGTAGAATCAATCCCTTGTAGGATAATCTTTTGTGTAACATATATATTAATTAATCATTTTACGTATTATGAATAAGTCTGAACTTATTAGCGCAATGGCTGCTGAATCTCAAATGAGCAAAGCCGATGCAAAAAAAGCACTTGATGCTTTCATCACTTCAGTTACTAATGCTATGAAAGCTGGTGACAAAGTATCTCTCGTTGGTTTTGGTACTTTCTCTGTAAGCGAAAGAGCTGAAAGAACTGGTATTAACCCTTCTACAAAGGCAACTATTACTATTCCTGCTAAGAAAGTAGCTAAGTTTAAAGCTGGTGCTGAATTATCTGCAGCTGTTGAATAAGATAGATAGTTGAAAGAAATTAAGAGAGGAGACGTGATACGTCTCCTTTTTTTGTATCTTTGCGCGCAAGAAATAACTTGATTATGAAGATAGAAGATAAACTTGTAGCGTCCGTTATTAGCGGACTCAAAGCACTCTACAGTCAGGAAGTCCCTGAAAAGATGGTGCAGTTGCAAAAAACGAAGAAAGAATTTGAAGGACATCTGACGCTGGTGGTATTGTCCTTTCCTGAAGATGTCAAGAAAAAGGACCGGAGCAAACGGCACAGGAAATCGGTGAATATCTGAAGGTGAACGATCCGGCAGTAGCAGCTTTTAATGTGATAAAAGGGTTCCTGAACTTGACTATCGCATCGGCTACATGGATCGAGTTGCTGAACGAGATTCAGGCAGACGAACAGTACGGCTTAGTGCAGGTCACTGACACTTCGCCATTGGTGATGATTGAGTATTCTTCTCCGAATACAAATAAACCGCTTCACTTGGGACACGTGCGTAATAACCTTTTAGGCAACGCATTGGCTAACATTGTAGCGGCAAACGGCAATAAGGTAGTCAAAACAAATATTGTAAACGATCGTGGTATCCACATCTGTAAGTCCATGCTGGCATGGAAGAAATACGGAAACGGTGAAACTCCGGAAACTTCGGGTAAGAAGGGTGACCACCTGGTAGGTGATTATTATGTATCTTTCGATAAGCATTATAAAGCGGAAGTAAAGGAGCTGATGGCTAAATTTACAGCGCAGGGAATGAGTGACGATGAAGCGAAAGCAAAGGCTGAAGCTGCTCTCCATTGATGCAGGAAGCTCGCGAAATGTTGGTGAAGTGGGAAGCCGGTGATCCGGAAGTACGCGGATTGTGGGAAATGATGAACAACTGGGTATATGCAGGATTCGACGAGACCTACAAGAAGATGGGTGTCAGCTTCGACAAGATCTATTACGAATCCAACACTTATCTCGAAGGAAAAGAGAAGGTAATGGAAGGACTGGAAAAAGGTTTCTTTTTCAAAAAAGAGGACGGATCTGTTTGGGCGGATCTGACTGCCGAAGGACTGGATCATAAGCTCCTTCTCCGTGGTGACGGTACTTCTGTCTACATGACTCAGGATATCGGTACGGCTAAACTTCGTTTTGCCGATTACCCGATTAATAAGATGATTTATGTAGTAGGTAACGAGCAGAACTATCACTTCCAGGTGCTTTCTATCTTGCTCGATAAACTTGGTTTCGAGTGGGGTAAGAGCTGGTACACTTCTCTTACGGAATGGTGGAAGTTGCCGGAGGGCAAGATGAAATCCCGTGAGGGTACGGTAGTTGACGCTGACGACTTAATGGAGGAAATGATTGCCACTGCTAAAGAAACTTCACAGGAACTAGGCAAATTGGATGGTTTGACACAGGAAGAAGCTGATGATATTGCCCGTATCGTCGGTCTGGGTGCATTGAAATATTTCATTCTGAAAGTCGATGCCCGTAAGAATATGACATTCAATCCGAAAGAATCTATCGACTTCAATGGTAATACAGGTCCGTTTATTCAATATACTTATGCACGTATCCAGTCTGTACTTCGGAAAGCTGC